>JAEEGF011951418.1_pt1 | contig 10501 bp, 8 predicted proteins | sample 9134171 | NCBI WGS metagenome assembly JAEEGF01 (sample SAMN16246542, study PRJNA631951) | gut metagenome | biome: gut microbiome; feature: rumen; material: AP-attached | host: Bos | place: Iran: Karaj | collected 2018-10 | reverse complement strand
ACAAGGTAAATGACACTTATTTGATAATCAAAGACAATCCAGGCATTCAACGCAAGGGAATTTCTGATTTTTCAAGCAAGAGCCTTTCCACGATAGACCGTCATTTAGCCATCCTTGTGAAGAGTGGATTAGTAGAACATAGGGGCCCCGACAAAACAGGTGGCTATTATGCCAAGTAGTAAGAGGAGAAATGAAGGTGTCACGACACCCGCGACCCACAGGACATAGCGGTGGGGTATAACGACACGGTCATCTATCCCGACAAGGTGCGGCTGAATTGTTATTATTATCGGCATTATTCTTTCTTTATAGACATAAAGATGATCTTTTGCACGGTGCTGGGGAAGAAGATGAGCTATGCTGGGGAGGTGATTTGAGGAAGTAAATGATGTTGTTTTTTGGAAACAAATCTGACGTAAATCTAGTTTAATAGTGGGCGGCCTGTCCTTATCGGACGGCCGTTGTTCGAAAAGAAGTGTCTATTGCCAAGTCAAAGGCTTTGCACCTCTTGGGTATTGGCGGCCCCATCTTTTTTCAAGTTATCTATATTTTTTTATCATACCTATTATCTTTTTTTCTATTTTTGCACACTAAAACTAAATCTGGTTTATGGAGCGCAAACGTATATACCTATGTCTAGCCCACATGAGTGAATCGGGGCTCGAACAGAAGTATATCCAAGAGGCTTTCGACACGAACTGGGTGGTTCCGCTGGGCCCGAATGTCAATGGCTTTGAGAAAGATCTGGAACAATTTGTCGGGGAAGACAAGCGCGTCGTAGCCCTTTCGTCAGGCACTGCCGCCGTGCATCTCTCCCTGATTGCCTGTGGCGTGCAACCTGGCGATGAGGTCATCGTCCAATCCTTCACCTTTTGTGCCTCCTCGCATCCCATCACCTACCTTGGTGCAAAACCTATCTTCATCGATTCCGAGAAAGGTTCTTGGAACATCGACCCCGAGCTGATGGAAGAAGCCATCAAAGATCGCATTGCCAAGACGGGCAAGAAGCCTAAGGCCATCGTGCCCGTAGCACTTTATGGCATGCCTTACGACATCGAACGCATCATGGCCATCGGCGAGAAATACGACATTCCTGTCATCGAAGATGCTGCCGAAGGCTTCGGTAGCCGTTGGAAAGGCCAAGTGCTGGGCACTTTTGGCGAATACGGCATCCTATCCTTCAACGGCAACAAGATGATTACCACCTCGGGCGGTGGGGCCCTCATCTGCCCTGACCAAGAGGCTTGGCAGAAAATCATGTGGCTGGCCACCCAAGCGCGTGAGTCGTATCCCTACTACCAACATGAGGCCATCGGCTACAATTATCGCTTGTCGAACGTCTGCGCAGGCATAGGTCGTGGTCAGATGACTATTGCTAACGACCACATCAACCACCACAAGCATGTGTTTGCGCTTTATAAAGAGCTGCTGAATAATGTACAAGGTATTGAAGTTCACGGGAATCCCGATGAGCGTTACGATAGCAGCTTCTGGCTGAACACGATCACCATCGACCCGAGTGTTCACATCAAAGGACAGGAGAATGCCTATAAAACCATCGTGCAAGGTGCAGTGGGTGGTGCTGGAGGCGTGGTGCATGCCTCGGAAAGCGCGCACACCGACTGCGAGCCCAATGCCAATGTGGAGGCCCTGCGTGTCATCCTCGACCAGGCTGGCATCGAGGCGCGTCCGCTGTGGAAGCCCATGCACAAGCAGCCGGTCTATAAGGATGCGCCTGCCTACGTGAATGGTGTTTCCGAAGCCTTGTTCAAAGTGGGTATGTGCCTGCCGAGTGGGCCGTATGTCACGGATGAGGATGTGCGCTACATCGTGGACTGCATCAAGGAAGCGATTGTTTGAGAAACAAATTTGTTTTTTTAAGAAACAAATCTGACATAAATCTTAAATAAATAGAATGTCTTCGCTACGCTCGACATGGCGCGAAACGACATCCGCAAGCCCGATAAGGGCAAGCCGGACAATAACAAACTAAAGAAAGACAGAGAAAAACAAATATTTGTAATAGATTTGTGTAAGATTTATTTCCAAATAACCTATAACGGATTCGACCACAGTCGGGTCCGTTTTTTTGTTTCCACAAAAATAGCCTTAGTCAATGACATGCCTGCTGAGGCCTGCAGAGGCAATCGAAAAATCACCACCTGAACGACTATCCTTCTCCCGAAACCCTCATAGCGGACGGCCACGATCCGCTATCCCTGACACGAAACGACTACAAGAAAAAACGCTTATTAAAGAGTCTCCCAATAGCGTGAGGGATGGCGGATGCCTCTCCGCCATGAGGGCAAGAAGAACGGTAGTAGTCCGTTGAAGGGTTAGTTTTGGACGACATGCCTGTTAAAGCCTGCAGAGGCAATCGAAAAATCACCACCTGAACGACTATCCTTCTCCCGAACCCCTCATAGCGGACCTCCCCCTTAAAAGGGGGTGCCCATAGGGCGGGGGATTAGGATCCGCTATCCCTGACACGAAACGACTACAAGAAAAAAAACGCTTTTTAGAGTGTCTCCCAATGGCGTGAGGGATGGCGGATGCCTCTCCGCCATGAGGGCAAGAAGAACGGTAGTAGTCCGTTGAAGGGTGAGATTGGGATGATATGGCTGCTGAGGCCTGCAGTAGCAATCAAAAAAAACACTATCTTTGCGGCAAATTAAACCAACCGCCTATGAAAACTGCGCTTATCACTGGCATCACAGGGCAGGATGGCTCCTTCCTGGCTGAGCTATTGTTGGAAAAAGGTTACGAAGTGCATGGCATCATCCGCCGCTCGTCATCGTTCAACACAGGCCGTATCGAGCATCTCTATCTCGACGAATGGGTGCGCGACATGAAAAACAAACGCCTGCTCACCCTGCATTATGGCGACATGACGGATTCCTCCTCGTTGGTGCGCATCATCCAGAAAATCCAACCCGATGAAATCTATAACCTGGCGGCCCAAAGCCACGTGAAAGTGTCGTTCGACTGTCCGGAATACACCGCCGAGGCCGATGCTGTGGGCACGCTGCGCCTCCTGGAGGCTGTACGCATCCTAGGCCTCGAAAAGAAATGCAAGATCTACCAAGCCTCCACTTCTGAACTCTTCGGAAAGGTGCAAGAGGTGCCGCAGAAGGAAACGACGCCATTCTATCCACGTTCACCCTATGGCGTGGCCAAGCAGTACGGCTTTTGGATTGTGAAGAACTACCGCGAGAGCTACGGTATGTTTGCCGTCAACGGCATCCTCTTCAACCATGAGAGCGAACGCCGAGGCGAGACCTTTGTCACACGCAAGATCACCCTTGCTGCCGCCCGCATCAAGCAAGGCTATCAGGACAAGCTCTACCTCGGTAACCTCAACGCCCTCCGCGACTGGGGCTATGCCAAGGACTATGTGGAATGCATGTGGCTCATCCTGCAGCAGGAACAGCCTGAGGACTTCGTCATCGCCACGGGTGAGTACCACACGGTGCGCGAGTTCTGCACCTTGGCTTTCAAGCATGTCGGTATCGAGCTGCGCTGGGAAGGTGAGGGCGTGAACGAAAAGGGCATCGATGTGGCCACGGGCAAGTCTTTGGTAGAGGTTGACCCGCGCTATTTCCGTCCTGCCGAGGTGGAGCAGCTGCTCGGTGACCCGACCAAAGCCAAGACGCTCCTTGGTTGGAACCCTCGCAAGACGTCCTTCGAAGACCTCATCAAGATCATGGTCGAGCATGATATGCGCTTTGTGAAGAAGCTTTATCTCAAGGCACATCTAGAAGATTGATGGGATATTCCTTCGGAATAGAAATCGTTCAAAAATGGATATAAAATCGTTCAAAAATAGTATAAAAATCAATCAAAAATTGGTGTTTGATAGTTTGAATAATGTTGATTTTCAGAAGATTTTGAAATAATAGATTTTTGTTGGATTTTTTACGAAGTAATAAATTAAAATGGATCTGCTGAAAGAACATAATAAGAAATATCAATTCTTTGTAGACATTACCGGGATAGCCATGAAAGTATACAATAAATACCATTATGGCTTACTTGAGTCTGCATATGAAGCTGCTATGAGATATCTTTTGGAGCAAGACGGATTTAAAGTTGAAAGGCAAGTGTATCTACCTATCTATTGGGATGATGTTCAACTTGACCAAACCTATCGGATGGATTTGGTCATAGACGACAATATCATTGTTGAATTGAAATCCATCAAATTCATAGGAGATGAACATAGAAAACAATTGAAAAACTATTTAAATATTACTCATATCAAGTACGGTATGCTGATAAACTTTTCTCCTGAAAGAATCTACAGCGAGTGGTACGAGCGAGATACAGACGGCACCATAGAGCGAATCAAACTCTTTTAAAAACATAGGAAAAGAAGCGCAGATTTTTGATAGATTTTAATAAGAAAGATTTTAGACGGATTTCTTACGAAGTAATACCATAAAAAATAGAATGACACAGGGTAGAAAACGAGGATTTTAGACGGATTTTATAATTGATTTTAGACGGATTTCTTACGAAGTAATACCATAAAAAGTAGAATGACACAGGGTAGAAAACGAGGATTTTAGACAGATTTTGTAATTGATTTTAGACAGATTTAACTGCGTTGAATGCAAGCATTTCTTACGAAGTAATACCATAAAAAATGAGAAAAGACAGTAAAATATACGTCGCTGGCCATCGTGGCATGGTAGGAAGCGCCATTGTGCGTGAGTTGCAGCGTCAAGGCTACAGCAACATCATCACCAGAACCCATAAAGAACTCGACCTCTGCCGGCAAGACCAAGTGGAAGTCTTCTTCGAGGCTGAAAAGCCTGAGTATGTCTTCCTTGCGGCGGCCAAAGTCGGTGGCATCGTAGCCAACCAAAACGCCCTCGCCGACTTCATGTACGACAACATGATCCTCGAGATGAACGTCATCCACTCGGCCTGGAAAAACGGCTGCAAGAAGCTGGAGTTCCTCGGCTCGTCGTGCATCTATCCCCGTATGGCACCCCAGCCGATGAAGGAATCGTGCCTGCTCACAGGCGAGTTGGAGAAAACCAACGAGGCCTATGCCTTGGCCAAAATCAGCGGACTGAAATACTGTGAATTTTTGAACCGACAGTATGGCACGGACTATATCAGCGTGATGCCGACCAACCTCTATGGTCCCAACGACAACTATCACCCTGAGCACAGCCATGTGTTGCCCGCCTTGATCCGTCGTTTCCACGAAGCCAAGGTGAATGGGCTGAAGGAAGTGACTTGCTGGGGCGATGGCAGTCCTTTGCGTGAGTTCCTCTATGTGGACGACCTGGCCAATCTCTGCGTCTTTTTGATGAACCATTATTCTGGTAATGAGACCGTGAATGCGGGCACGGGCAAGGAGCTGACCATTAAGGCTTTGACCGAATTGGTTGCCAAGGTGATTGGCTATGAGGGTGAGATCAAATGGGACACGACCCGACCTAATGGCACGCCGCGCAAGCTGCTTGATGTGAGCAAGGCCATGGCGCTTGGTTGGACATACAAGACTGAATTGGAAGACGGCATCCGAATGGCATATGATGACTTCCTGAATAACCCCATGCGCGCGGAGCGCTGAGTTGTTTCCCAATGGCGTGAGGGATGGCGGATGCCTCTCCGCCATGAGGGCAAGAAGAACGGTAGTAGTCCGTTGAAAGGTGAGTTTGGGACGACATGCCTGTTAAAGCCTGCAGTAGCAATCGAAAATACACCATAAAACGACTATCCTTCTCCCGAACCCCTCATAGCGGACGGCCACGATCCGCTATCCCTGACACGAAACGACTACAAGAAAAAAACGCTTTTAGGGTGTCTCCCAACAGCGTGAGGGATGGCGGATGCCTCTCCGCCATGAGGGCAAGAAGAACGGTAGTAGTCCGTTGAAGGGTGAGTTTGGGATGGCATACATGCTGAGGCCTGCTTAAATGTTATAATAACTTTTGTATCAACTAGTTACAAAAGAACATTCGTTATTTTCACCAAAAAGACGTTCAATTCAAAAAATTATCGTACCTTTGAACCGCGAATACCGTCTTGTGTCCGCAAGCCATTAGTATGAATTAAAGCTATTAATGCCATGCATATTTACAAAGAAAACAAACGTAAGTTTTTGAAGACAAACCTGTTTCTCTTTGCCCTATTGCTGATGTTGTCATCCTGCGATATGTCGAAGAGGATCACCTATTTCCAGGATATCCAAGACCAACGGACCACCTACATCAACGAGCAACCTACTCCAGAGATTCGTTTGCGGCCAGAGGACAAGATTTCCATCATTGTCAACACCAAGGTGCCTGAATTGACAGCACTTTTTAATTTGCCCTATACATCTCGAGTTTTGGGTTCAACAAATGAAAACCCCAGTTCAAATTCTCAAGGTACTTCTGGTTATATTATCAAGGCGGATGGTAGCATTGATTTCCCGGTATTAGGTACGGTGCAGGCTGCCGGCAAGACCCGTGATGAATTGGGGGCACACATCAAGTCGGAACTCATCAACCGCAATTTAGTTACTGACCCTGTGGTGACCGTGGAGTTTGTCAACCTTAAGTTTTCGGTGATGGGTGAGGTGAGGTCTCCGGGTTCCTACCCGATTACGCGTGACCATATCACCCTGTTGGATGCCTTGTCGATGGCAGGCGACTTGACCATCGACGGCAAGCGTGACAATGTGATGGTGCTTCGCCCAAATGCCTCGGGCAAAATCACCGCTTACACTGTCGACATGCTTTCGTTCAATGATGTGGAACATTCCCCCGCCTATTACATCCATCAAAACGATTATATCTACGTTGAGCCCAATAAAAAGCGTGCCAACCAGTCGACCGTCAATGCCAATACGGTGCAATCCGCCTCTTTCTGGATCTCTGTGATCTCGTTGCTCGCCTCTTTGGCCACCACCATATCGGTGTTATCCTTAAGGAATTGACATTAGGTTTATTTCTGAAGTCCCGAAGTCCCGAAGTCAAAAAAATTACAGTTTAATTCTGAACAATTACTTAATAATCAATCATGCAAAACGAAACAATTGTAGTAAATCAGGATGAGTCAAAAGAAGAAAAACCTTTCGATTGGAAGGCCATTATATATCTTTGCCTGTCACATTGGTATTGGTTCCTAATCTCTGTGGTGTTGGCGTTAGGTTTGGCGACCTACTATCTCCATAAGACCATTCCTGTCTATACCCGTACCGCCAAATTGCTGGTGAAATCGGATAAGGAAGGGTATGATGTCGTGGATTTTTCGGAAGTGGGTATCATGAACGGGAGTTCGAAAATTTTCAACGAACTGATTACCTTCAGCTCCCTTGACAACGTTGAAGAAGCGGTACGTCTGCTGCATTTGGATATGAACTATACGAGAGAAGGTCGTCTTCGCCCCATTTTGCTTTACGACAAGAGCCTTCCTGCGACCGTGGATTTGTTGGGCGACTTTGACAACGTTTGGGCAGAGTTCGATATGAAAATCTCTGACAAAGGCAAAGGCGTGAGACTTTCGGATTTTGTGTATAACGGTATAGAAGTGTCGGGCGAGGTTTTGGCCAAATTTGGCGATACCATCAATACGCCTATTGGCTTGATGTGTGTACATCCCACAGATTACTTGGAAAGTGAAGAGGGGGTTGTGAAAAACTATGATGTCATCCATGTGAGTCATTCCGGTATCAAAAATGCGGCCAAAAGCTATGCCGGTAAGCTGAGTGTTTCTTTGGCGGATAAAAATGCGGAGATTATGAACATTTCCGTTAGCGACATCTCTCCAAAAAGAGCCGATGATTTCATCAATATGCTTATCGCAGTCTACAACAACAACTGGTTGAAAGACAAGAACCAAGTCATGGTAAGCACTTCCATGTTTATCGACGACCGTCTGGAATTGATAGAAAAGGAATTGGGCAATGTGGATAGCGATATTTCTTCCTACAAGAGTGAGAACCTGTTGCCCGATGTCGAAGCGGCATCAAGGATGTATTTGTCGCAAACATCCGAGACAAGCAAACACATTTTGGAAATCAACAACCAGATTTCCATTACCAACTATATCCGGAAGATGTTGAGCAATGAGGCCTTGAAGGATCAGTTGCTGCCGGTGAATTCGGGGGTCAACAGCATCAATATTGAGAGCCAGATCAACGCCTACAACACAATGATGCTCCGCCGCAACAGCTTGGTAGCCAATAGTAGTGAGGAAAACCCCTTGGTGCTCGACTTGGATGAAAACCTTGCGGACATGCGTCAGGCCATCATCGCCAGTATCGACAACCAATTGGTGACGCTCAATAACCAATTGGCCAGCTTGCAGGGCACGGAGCGCGAAATCAACCAGCGTCTTGCCGCCAACCCCAGCCAAGCCAAATACCTGCTTTCGGTGGAACGTCAGCAGAAGGTAAAAGAGGCCCTGTATCTCTATCTCCTCCAGAAACGTGAGGAGAACCAATTGACGCAGGCATTCACTGCCTACAATACAAGAGTCGTTGAACAGCCCCATGGTTCATCCGCTCCTTCCAGACCCAATAGATCTAGGGTTAGGTTGATTGCTTTGGTTCTTGGTTTGGCCATTCCGGCGCTTATCCTTTTCCTGAGGGAACAATTGAATACGACAGTTCGTGGTCGTAAGGATTTGGAGGATCTTACCTTGCCGTTTGTGGGCGAAATACCTTTGGCTTATAGTTTGTCAGACCAAAAGAAAAAGAAGAAAGAAGCTAAAAAGAAGCGTGAAGAACAGAAAGATTTGCAGGTTAAGGAAGGCTTTGCAGATGGCGTGGTAGTGAAAAAAGGCAGCCGTAATGTCATCAATGAGGCTTTCCGTGTGTTCCGCACCAACTTGGAGTTTATGAGCAAGGACAAAGATTCCAACGTCTTTATGTTCACCTCTTTCAATCCTGGTTCGGGCAAATCCTTCATTTGCATCAACTCCGCCATTGCCCTTGCCATCAAGGAGAAAAAGGTGTTGGTGATAGATGGTGACTTGCGTCATGCCTCCCTGTCGGCCTATATCTTCTCACCGAAGAAAGGTATCGCCAATTACCTTGCCCGTCAGGAGGAGGACATCAACCAGCTTGTTCTGCCAAGTCAAGACTATCCCACTTTGAGTTACTTGCCTGTGGGTACCATTCCACCCAACCCGACAGAGTTGCTTGAAGACAGCCGTTTCGGAGCGTTGATAGAGCGTTTCAGAAAAGAATACGACTATGTGTTGATCGACTGTCCGCCCGTCGACATTGTGGCCGACCCGCAAATCATCAACAACTATGTTGACCGCACCATCTTTGTGGTTCGTGCCGGCTTGATGGAACGTAGTTTGGTTCCCGAGTTGGAGAACCTTTATACACAGCATAAATTCAAGAACATGTGTCTGGTTCTCAATGGCGCTTCGGGCAATGACGGACGCTATGGCTACCGTTATGGCTATGGTTACAGGTACGGCTATAAGTATGGCGGTAAATATGGCTACCATTCCGAAGGCAAAAGCGGGTATTATCATGAAGATGATGAATAATTAGTGAGAAACGCTTATGTTGTTCCCTAAGATTTCCTCCCTGCTCAACAATTTCACCGACCACCATTCCCACATATTGCCTGGTGTGGATGATGGCGTGAAGAAGATGGAAGTGTCGCTGAAAGTGTTGGAGCGTTACGAGCAGTTGGGCATTGCAGAAGTGTGGTGCACCCCTCACATTATGGAAGATATTCCCAATACGACCGCAGGGCTTCAAGCCCGTTTTGCCGAGCTTTGCGAGGCCTATCAAGGTCCCATCAAGCTGCATCTTGCGGCAGAGTATATGATGGATGCGCTCTTTGAGGAGCGGTTGAGTCAAGGCGACTTGCTGTCTTTGGGAGACGAGGGCAACCAACTCTTGGTGGAGACCTCCTATTTCACGCCTCCCATGGACATGGACTCGATTCTGCTTCGCATCAAGCAGAAGGGGTATTATCCCGTGTTGGCGCATCCCGAACGCTATGTTTACATGGGTCATGAACGTTATACGGATTTGAAAAACAAAGATATACGTTTCCAATTGAACCTCTCTTCTTTGGCTGGTGCCTATGGCTCCGAAGCCAAAGATAAGGCGCATTGGATTCTCAAGAAAAACTATTACAACTTGGCAGGCTCCGACCTCCATTCCTCTCGCAATATGGAGTATTGGTCGACGCGTGCCCCTCGAGCTTTGAAAAAACTACTTCAAACATAAAGCTAAGGTCCCTGAGCCCCGAGGCCCCTGAGCCTGTCGAAGGGCCGACCCACTAAACCGGCGTTTAGCTACGCTGAATCTTCGATTTCGACAGGCTCAACGACCTTGGCCCGTTAAGGTCCCTGAGCTTGTCGAAGGGCCGACAGAACAAAAAGAGTTTAATTATCAAACATATAGAATATCAATTAAAACCAACAACATGGAAGAAAAAAAGAGACTCTTTGAAGAATTTCCACCCGTGACGACCGAAGAATGGGAAGCCGTCATCGAAAAGGACCTCAAAGGGGCAGATTACAACAA
>JAEEGF011333081.1_pt1 | contig 10501 bp, 8 predicted proteins | sample 9134171 | NCBI WGS metagenome assembly JAEEGF01 (sample SAMN16246542, study PRJNA631951) | gut metagenome | biome: gut microbiome; feature: rumen; material: AP-attached | host: Bos | place: Iran: Karaj | collected 2018-10 | reverse complement strand
CTCCTGACAACAAATTACTGCTTCCATGCCAACTTGCCGATGCGAGTCCTTTTATAGATGGTTATGCCATAGTGAGGATGGCGGATAAGAAGTGTGGTATCCTCAAATGCGATTATAGTTTAGCCGAAACGTATGATATTTGCCCTGTTGAAAAAGATGTTTGTTTTTCCCCTGATGAAACTGTGGTGTGCGAGTTTAAGGTCAAAGTGCCTGAATCGTTAGTGGGTCATGATATCATTGTGGCAGTTAAAGGGATCGATGACGTCATCAGCAGAGGAGGAGGTATTTATGCTTTCTCTTACAAACCAATATCAACAAATCAAACATTTGAAGTTTCAGTTCTTTCAGAAGGTCTTGAGCTTCTTACTGCCAATATGGATTTTAGTTTTAAGAAGATTGCTGGAAAATCCAAAGCAAATCTTGGATTACAGAACATGCCAGAAGAATCGTCAAAACAACAATCTGATAAAAAGAAACAGGGTGGGACTAAGAAGCAGGACGTGAAGAAAGAGCAGAAGAAAGAGCAGAAGAAAGAGCAGAAGAAAGAGCAGAAGAAAGAACAGAAGAAAGAACAGAAGAAAGAACAGAAATCCAACAAAAAACGTCCTGAAATTATCTGATACAAGCTAATTTATCATTATTCTAAATAATCAATTGTTATGAAACGTTTTTTAATATCAGTAATTGCCGTTGTATGTAGCCTAACGGGATTTGCTCAAATCGATGACGAAATTGATGTGGGAATTTCCGAAAAGGTGTACAATCATGCCATCATGGTAGGTCCAACGGCTGGTGTGACTATGACTATGACATCCGGACAGCCCCCAAAGTATGACCTGTTCGACGGCTCTGGCATCGGCTTCTCTGGCGGCTTGGCTGCTAGGATGCGATTTGGTCGAGGCACCCGTAATTCTCAAGAGGGTACCGGTATGTTTGCTGCGGGTCTTGAGGTGAAGTATACTTTGAATAATGCCAAGACAAAAGGAGAAGATAACCTTACGCTGGGTTATCTTGACATTCCTGTCCTGCTTCAGTTCTATCCGTTAGCCGGTTCTACGACAGCCAATGGTCTATTCCTTGAAGCGGGACCTGATTTTGCACTGCTGATGACCAAGAGCCCTGACAAACTGAATTTACCATTGAACCAACCCTACCCAGGAATTCAGGCAGTCGAATATGCTACTAGCGACCTCACAGGCGGTGACCTTCGCATTGCTGTGGGACTAGGCTATAACCTGAGTTTCTCCAAGATGGACTTGGGAATCCACGCTCGTCACTATTTAGGAATGAGTGAGCTGTCCAAGAATATCCTACCCACAAAACTTAATACTATTGAACTTTCATTGTCATTGATGTTTAGGGTTGTGAAATTCTAAATCATAACAAATAAAAATTACTACAATTTATGAAAAAGATTCAATTCCTTATACTGCTCGCAGTACTGAGCATCACATCATTCACTGCTTGTGAGAACGATGAAATTGGTGTGAATGAAATTCTATCACATCGTGAGCAATACTACCCGGAAGCAATTACTTCATGGGGTGGTGGTATTGATGAAGTCAAGACCGAGATGAACAAATACAACCTTAATTATAATGATATTTTCCAAATGGACGCAGAGTACACTGATGGTCGTTCTGAAGTTAAGTGGTTTCTGTATTATTTTGGGAAGAATCCATATGACATAGAAAAGGAGATCATATATTTGTACTGTTTTGATACAGCGACAACAGGGTTGAAGGCTGTACAAATCATCCTTCATGGCATTGACATGAGTGATATAACATCTCAACTAAAGGCTCATGGATATGATTACGGAGATTATAATTCTCAGAATTATTATCACACTTTTCAAAGTAATTCGACGATTGTAAGAGTATATGTTCCCACTCAGTCATCGAAATACCATAGTTTAGTATATCAGAAACGTGGTGATAGCGATGAACTCATGCCCAAAGTATTGAACTAGTCATGTTCTAGAAGAAATATCTTAGAGTCTTGAATGTGTCTAATTACTAATAATAACTTGTTCCATAGTCGATCGGAAAGCAACTCAAGTATTTCAAATCTATATGCTTATGCTAATCGATAATCCATTACTATAGTTATAATTCTAATTATCCAATGAAGGCATCCCTCAGACAAAATAGTATTCTTGTGTTGATGTGCTTGACTTTAAGTATGCGTGCACAAAATGATGTGATTCCGCTATATGTCGGCCAATCCAAAGTGATTGAAAAAGTTGGTATAGACATCAATAATATCAAATGGGTGAAATGGACTTCTCTATCTGATAATATAAGTTGTTCGGGAAGTGGGTTCCAGGCGACAGTGATGCCTACAAATTTTTTCACAGGCTATGGCTACGTGAAATGTGAGTGGCTTTTCAATTATGGTTTTACTGGGTCTCAAACATATTCTATCAGTTGCATTGATAATCCTGTGACAGTATCCCCTACAAGCATGACACTCCAACTAAATGGGAATAACATCCAACAGTTAAATTATAGTCATGCGAATGAAACATATTCATCATATGCTATTATTTCCTATGACTGCATTCCCGTTGGCGTAGTGGAAGTATCAAATACAGGCAAGGTCAAGGCAAAGAATGTTGGTACTACCAAGGTTTATGTCCATTCTAACCTTGCAAATGATGAGAATGCACCATATTGTACCGTAACGGTGACAGGATCTACAAGTGTAATCCTGGGAGATGTCAACAATGATGGAGCCGTTAATATCGCAGATGTGACAGCCTTAATTGATATGCTTTTGCATGGCACATCTTACTATAATGCGGCTGCAGATATGAATCAAGATGGCAGCGTTAATATCGCAGACGTTACTGCTCTAATTGACTATTTACTGAATGGCGGTGGCAAAAAAGGCGATGTCAACAATGATGGGCAGGTTAATATTGCTGATGTAACTTCACTAATTGATTATCTGTTGACTGGCACAACTTCCATCAATAAACATAATGCCGATGTGAATAGTGATGGTCAGATTAATATTGCTGATGTGACTGCACTTATTGATTATCTTTTAACAGGCAACACTACTAACAAAAAGCTGAATGTCAAGATAGACAGGAATGAACAGATTGATTTTAGTGGTTTCGAAGCACTGATTTCGCTGCTTAAAAACCTTTCTGTGAATGACACATTGAAAATTGATTAATCATTCTTTCTCATTTTTTTATGATTGACATTAACGATTATACTGACGAGAAAGGGCGATTTGATGGTCGTTATCTGCTTATCAGACCACTTAGCACCGATGGTGCTACTGCTGATGTATGGTTATCATTGGATCTTAATACCGTTTCTGCAACCAATGAGCAAAAGATTGACGAGATAGCGCGTATGAGTGATGATGAAATCGAGAAACTGGGTTTGATGGTAGCCATCAAAATATATCGTCCTCAGAATGCACTCGATATTGAGGGCGAACAACGGTTCCGCGACGAGTACATGATAGTCTTCAACTGCCATCATGCAAACTTGATCCATCCGACAAACTTCTCGATCTACAGAGACACGCCCTATCTTGTCTTGCCTTATTGCAAGCGAGGCTCGTCAGAGTTGCTTATCGGCAACAAGTTTAGTGACGATGATATCTGGAAGTACATCCAAGATGTAGCCTCAGGTTTAGCCTATCTGCATGCATTGGAGCCGCCAATTGTCCATCAAGATGTAAAGCCAGCAAATGTCCTGCTCGATGACACTGGCCACTATGCGTTGACCGATTTTGGCATTAGTACACAACGTGGTGGCGTTCACGGCTATTACTTCGATGATGAGAATAGTGGCACGATGGCTTATATGGCACCAGAGCGTTTTCAGAAAGATACTGAACCGATGGCACAAAGTGACATCTGGGGCTTTGGCGCTACATTATATGAAATTCTAACAGGGAAGGTGCCCTTTGGTGAAGATGGAGGTTTGGTGCAACCCGAAGGTGATGTAACGTTTGGTTTTAAAGGCGTTCAAATCTCAGATGATATCAAGAAGTTAATATGCGCCTGTTTGAACAAGAATCCATCAGAGAGACCGACGGCGACGGAACTCGTGGACGCTGCAAATCAAAAATTATTCAGAACCACCAGGAAGTCGAGATCCTTGGGCAAAATCATTGGCATTGTTTGTACGCTTATTGCTATAGGAGTCGGGGCTTGGTATCTCTTGTCCTATCAAACGAAAGAGTCAAGACCTGAAGACCTGTTTGAGGACGCACTTGTTTGGGTTAACGCCAGTTCAATTGACAGTGTAAGAACAGGCATCGAAAAACTGGACTCTCTTGCCAAACGGAATTACGAACCAGCGCAACGAGAGTTGGCAAAAGCAATTGGTCCCAATTCATTGACCGCAGAAAAAGCTCTTGCTGCATTTTCCCGTGCCGAAAATGAATTCCAATCTGTTAAAGGAAATGCTCAAGAATTGTATGACACTGTGGCCATCAACATTTTTCAGCACTATGACAAGGCAATTGATTGGGCGAAACTTGCAAAAGAAGATTCGCTTGCTGAAAAATACAAGCAAAACCGTGACATCTTTGTTAATCATGTCATTACAAAATATGACGATCAAATTATGTGGGGACATTACGATGATCCACAGGTTGAGAATGAATTCAAACAGTACAAGAATGCTTTTCTTGCTGTAGTAGAGAAAAGTCACTATTAATGACCCCAATGACAAAATTAAAATAAGATGAAAAAAGCGTTTTCTCAATTAATCATATTTCTGCTGTTTCTTTGTGTTGTTCCTATATACGCAAACACTGTGAAGTGGATTATAACACCACAATATGATCAAATTGAATTCTATTGCGATGGCATTTATTTGTACCATCAAGGAACGCAAGTTGGACTGATAGATACTGCCGGGAAAATAATTTCTGGTAGCGAATGTGAACAAATTACTCCTTGTGTGAACAATGGTTTCTCCTTGTTGCTTGAAAATGTTGGCGACCAAGAAGCATTTCTCATCGGCATCTTTACTAAATCACACAAGGTAATTAGCTTGAGAGAAAAACAATTCAAGATTAAGCAGGATTATGCATTCTTCAGTGACGGTAGATTACCTGTCAAAGACAAAAATGGCAAATGGGGCTACATTGACATTGAAGGCAACAACGTGATACCGTGTATATATAACAAGGCGTTGCCTTTCTTTAGTGAATGTGCACCTGTTCAGATGGAGAGCAAAGAATCAAAATACATTAATCCAGATGGGGCATCTACGTTTCCCAACGGAATTAAATTCAATAAAGGGATTTTTCATGATGCCACACCATTCTTTAGTGATGGAACAGCCGATGTCGCATTCAATAATGGAAGTAAGGTTGCCCGCATCAATCGTGATGGGGAAGCAGAATCCACAAAAAACGTCAAATATAGAGGCGTTAAAGGATGGTTATCAGAGTATCGGACAAGTCTGGAAAAAGCATCATCAAATTCGTCAAGTTTAGATATTCAAGAAGACCTTCCCCTCGTAGTGAAAGAGCAATTAAAAATAGTTGGGACCTATAATGACCAAGCTATCGTTTGCATGAACTGTAAAATGGGAATCCTGCAGTTACTACACGGTGATTTCATTTTAGGACAACCAACACCAAGTCCACCAAAAGGAAAGAAACAAACTAAAATATCAATGCAATTAGAGATTCCAGGCGGTTTGTCCTGCAACGATTTGACCTTTGAAGTCGATAAAGGGGATGGCGAGATGCGCGTGGCAGAGGCAAAAGACTATCAAATATCAGCTGATTCGAAAGCTGTGACCTTTGAATTTGTCCCAAACTCTAAAGCCGATTCAAAGAACGTAACACTTCGTCTAGCAGTAAAAGATCACGACTTGACCGTGTTTAATAAAAGCGATATGCAAGTGCAAATAAAAGACCCAGACCCTATACCTGATATTTGCAAGTGGTGCGGGAAAAGGCACAATGGAAAGCATAAGCGATGCGGAAAATGTGGTTTGTATACAGATGAAGTGTTACCAGATTATAAGTGTGAGGCTAATGGGGCGCACACGCAGTGTGACTATCCAAAATGCAAAAAATGGCATTTCAAAAAATATGGCCCAGGATATAAAAAGAATCAATGTCCTGGAAACCATCCACGTCCCAAATAAAGACAGAATACAATGTAAAAGTAAAATCTCAATGTAATTATATAATCAATTTTAATTAGTCAAAATGAGAAAAAGTATTTTATTATTTGCTAGTGTCATGATGCTCGCTCTAGGCGCTTGGGCACAGTCATCAGGTGATGACGAGTTTACTATCGTCAAGCGTCCTTTCACTGTCTCTGTTGGTGTGAAAGGCGGTGTGAATTATTCCTTAGCAGGCGACCCTAACGGGTTTGACTTGGGGACTAAAGGTGCTGTGGGCTTTCAAGGAGGTCTTGCTGCCAACCTTCACTTCTCGGACAAGAAGGATTATACTCCTGCTGGCACAGGTCATTTCGGTGTGCAATTGGAGGCGCTCTACAGCCAACGCACCCTCAAGAACGACATCGAGGACATCAAGATGAATTGCTTCGCCATCCCCGTCCTTGCACAATTCTATGTCTCGCAATCATTTACCATCGAAGCAGGAGCCACTTTTACTGGTGTGCTTAGCACGTCACCCAAGACGATGACCATTGGAAACGCCCAAACTGGATCCACGACCTTAGGACTTGAAAAGATTCAAGGCTATGACATCATGCCAACCGTAGGTATCGGCTACTATCACAACTGCGGATTCACTGCAAGCGTCCGTTACAACTTGGGATTGAGCAATTTGGCTAAGAATTTTGAGACTAAAGTCAGCACTGCTGAACTTTCTGTCGGTTACCTTATCAAGGTTTATAAATAATTTGAATACAAATCCTAAACAACGAATATAAAATGAAAAAGTTTTTATATATCCTGTCAATCCTGTCCGTCGCTTTCCTTTCATCCTGCGACAACAAAGCTATTCCGGAAAGCATCATTGACCCTCCAGAAAATAAATATTCTGTTGATGTAACTGTATCTCTATCTAATTTCTTCCAATGTTACGATTTCCAAGATAATCTACATAGCGATGTTCCGCCACTATCTGAGTATTATAGAACATTTAATTCAGAATATGGTCTTTATATCGAGGCTCGTACTCTTATTTATAATAACAATACTGGCCTTATAGTTGACTCATTGTTAACCTATTCGAAAAATACAAATCCTATTAAAGAGACTGTAAAACTACCAAGAGGCAAATTTACCGCAATTACGACTCTATCATTTGCAATAGAATACCAAAATAAATTTATTCCATATTGGTGGAATCTTATAGATCAGGAAAAACTTTCAACAGTGAAATTTTATAATTTGGACAATGAGTCCCCGTGGTCTATATTATCATGTAGTTCAATTGAATTTGAAGTAAATGAGAGCAAATCAAATAGTATTTCACTGGCTCCTTCCCCTGTGGGAGCCATCTGCTATTTTGTGATGGAAAATTTCCATACAACACCAGAAGACGCTCCTTTGGTAGTTGATAATGGTATTCGGTTTATAAAAATATATACTCAAAAATATGCTTATGCATACTATTTGGACAATAATATGGATCCATCAGATAGATTTGTTTATGCTAATGCCACTGAGCATAATTATTGGAGACCACTGGATGAAGAAACACCATCAGAATATAATGATGATTGGATCTTTTTCGAAGGTAATGGCGGCCTTTGTTCTTGGTTCTATATTTTAGCTCCGCAATGTAACATAGAATTTGGTTATATTTTAGACGGAGAGGAATCATTCCATGGTTATGGTGAGGCAAATTATACCATCCAAAGTGGCAAAACCTATCTTGCCATTTGGGATTACCTATATGTAGGCAACCCATATTTTGGCTTAGCTGATAACAATCACTGGGATCGCTCTAAGTCTTCTATTATGAAATCAACACCAAATGGAAGAATGATGTATCTAAATAAAGATCACATTAATGGACAGAAAGACATTAAAGCCATCCGATAAACAGAAAAATAGCTAATAAAGGGGTGTGATTGTGATAATGTAAATCACACGTGTCACACCCCTTATATATTCCATTTTTAAAGAATGAACTTGTTTTATAAAATTCTATTTTTCAGTATACTCTTTTTTTACCCAGTATTAGCCTATTCGTTTTCAATAGAAAATGCTTTTAGTCTTGCGTCCAACTTATTAGACACTTCGCAGCTTATTGTGGTTCATCAAAATGATTCGTATGCAGTTCTAGGGCGAGAATCAGGACATGGTTATGTAGTTGTGTCAATGCGAGAAGAAGCCATAAAACGGATTATTGGCTACTCTGAGTCTAGCTCTCGGAAATTAGATGATATACCGCCAGTTCTTCTGTCACTTTTGGATAACAACAGAATTTTAAAAGATAATTTGACTTTAAATAGTCTTTCCCACAAAACTACAATTAATAATCGCAGAAGCATTGTGCCATTACTTAGTTGTCATTGGCATCAGCAATCACCTTATAACGATCTCGCCCCAGTTATTGAAGACGGTCAAATAAAAACATTGGCCGGTTGCGTGGCAATTGCTGCTGCTCAAATTACGTATTATTGGCGCAAAGACAATCCAGATTCAACATTAAAAGATACGCCCACTTATGCTTATGGTGGTGCACCTGTAACGCAAGTCATACCAAAAGGTTCACCAAATCATTGGGAGTTGATGAAAGATACATACGCAAACAATGATTCACCTGAGTCAAGAGCTGCTGCAGCTCAACTTTGCTATGTAATCGGAACCACCTCTTATCTTAATTATGCAAGTTCTACGGGAGGCAATATCTATACTGCTAGAACCGCCATCAATAGCCAGTATAAATTAAAATCCTCGTATTTGAGTCGCTCGAAACTCTCCCAAGACGAATGGGAGGAGTTGTTATACAATGAGATGGCAAAAGGTCAGCCTGTAATGTGTGGAGGTGGTGGCCATGCATATGTCATCGATGGATATGATGCAGAACTGGGATTATTCCACTTTAATTTTGGCTGGGGAGGGGCTGGTGATGGCTACTACTTGGTAGATGATAGTGAGGATTCAATGGGGGGGTATAATGATGGTGTTTCCATCGTTTATGATATTCACCCTGCTTCTCGGAATATCATTGCCGATATAGAGACTCAGAATGCAATTATTAGAAATGGGCAGGCAACCGTTTCAGCATATATCAAGAATCAAAGCACTTTACCGATACGACACATATATCTTTTTGCCAATACAGATGAACAAATTCCAATTGATACAACTTTGGCTGTATGGCGTGGTGATGACATAGATAATAATGGCGAAATTCAACATGTCTTTATGGATTTCCCGATAATAGATCAAAGCAATTTATTTTATTTGACTATCACTGATGAAAACTTATATGTTTTGGATCGGGCTATTTTAACATGGAGTTCAAGCGTTGAGGAATTAAATATGTGCGAATCATCAGGTAGGTTGATATTTGACATTTATGGCCATATCATCAACGAGATAAAAACACCAGGCATTTATATCATAAAGTCAACCGATGGCACGACATCAAAGATACTTATACAATGAATTATGAGTCGATTGGTTTCAAAAATAAATGATTGACATTAACGATTATACTGACGAGAAAGGGCGATTTGATGGGCGTTATCTGCTCATTAGACCGTTGAGCACCGATGGTGCCACTGCTGATGTGTGGCTTTCTTTGGACCTTAATACCGTCTCAATGACGGATGGAGACAAGATTGATCAGATTGCCCGCATGAGTGATGACGAAATCGAGAAACTGGGCTTGATGGTGGCTATCAAAATCTACCGTCCGCAGAATGCGCTCGACATCGAGGGTGAACAGCGGTTCCGCGATGAATATATGATAGTATTCAACTGCCATCACGCCAACTTGATTCACCCAACAAACTTCTCAATCTGCAAGGACGCCCCCTATCTTGTCTTGCCATACTGCAAGCAAGGCTCATCAGAGTTGCTTATCGGGAACCAATTCAGGGATGACGACATCTGGAAGTACATTCAGGATGTAGCATCAGGTTTGGCTTATCTTCATGCACTGGAACCGCCTATTGTCCATCAGGATGTAAAACCAGCCAATGTCCTGCTTGACGATACAGGTCACTATGCGTTGACAGACTTTGGCATCAGTGCGCAGCGCGGCGGAGTTCACGGCTATTACTTCGATGATGAGAATAGCGGCACGATGGCCTATATGGCGCCTGAGCGTTTCCAGAAAGATGCCGAGCCAATGGCTCAGAGTGACATCTGGGGATTTGGTGCCACATTGTGCGAGATTATAACTGGAAAGGTTCCTTTTGGCGAAGATGGAGGCCAAGCTCAAGCCGAAGGGAAGCACCCTTTGCCTTCAATCCCAGGTGTAAGTGCTGACATTCAGCGTCTCATCCACGATTGCCTGGCTCAAAAACCAGGTGACCGTCCTTCAGCACAACAAATTGCGGACGCAGCCC
>JAEEGF011171938.1_pt1 | contig 10501 bp, 12 predicted proteins | sample 9134171 | NCBI WGS metagenome assembly JAEEGF01 (sample SAMN16246542, study PRJNA631951) | gut metagenome | biome: gut microbiome; feature: rumen; material: AP-attached | host: Bos | place: Iran: Karaj | collected 2018-10 | reverse complement strand
TCTGTTGTATTTCCTCTGAAGGTGAAAGAAAGAGGGGCCCTTAAGAACCTTGCCGACGGTGAACATGTTTTCTTCATGTCTAAAATAAATGATATAGAGAAAGAGCTGGACCACCTTACCAAGATAGCTCTATGCTTCATCCTTGCTTCTTATCTCCTGGTATTCCCAATTCTTTTTGTGGTCTATAGGAAAAAAGCTTTGAAAATAGCTTTGGTTCCAGTGGCTGTGATTCTGGGTTCTCTGGCCTTTGTATCTGAGGTCGGTGGCGGTGTGGACCTTTTTGCCTGCTCAGGCATTGTCCTTATATTCGGTCTTGGCCTCGATTATCTGGTATATGGACTCGAGAAAAAAACAGGGAAAGCCACACTTCTCTCTTTTATAACTACAGAAATCTCTTTTGGGGCATTGGCCCTGAGCAGCTTTGTCCCAGCCCATGTGTTTGGCCTTACAGTTTGTGTGGGGTTGGCCCTTGCTTATATTCTTTCCTGCTTAATTAACCGCAGTTAATGTAAAATCTGAGGCCTCATTGTATCTTTTTATAATCAGATTATCTCTGTCTTTTTTTCTTTTAAAAGCAGCAGCCATCACATACTCTCCGCCTTCATACAGAGAATAATAAATGCCATTGTTTACCTGACAGAGAATTCTGTTTCCCTTTATAGAGAAAGATGGGGTCTCCTTTACCGCACTGATGGTGGTTCCAAGCAACTTTATATGAGCTTCTTTGAGCACCCACAGAGTCAGAAACCGTTTTCTGCTCTCTTCCTGAGTCTGTGCACAGGTCAGATAATCTTTCTCTTCGGTATGAAAAAACTTTTCTGCAACAACAAGGTTAACTTTTCGTGAGGCCAACTCTATATCGCATCCGGTGCCCCCTTCTGCCATGGTGCAAATTACTATGTTCTTAGTATGAGATATGTTGAAATCTATGGGGCAATCAGCATATTCGGGTCTTCCTGCTGGTGTTATGATTCGAGAGGGATGTGATCCAAGCAACTCGCCTTCCATAAGGGATAAAAGTTCAAGCCCTTTTTCATGCTGCTCATTATAGAGGTTAGATTCAGTTGATAAAATTCCCAGCCTGCTTTCCATCAATGCAAGTATATAGCTTTTTTTACTGGAAAGGAAGTCAATTACTTGTTATTATAGTATATTATGAAATCTGTCCTTAAGATTCTGACGGCTTTTATCCTCTCTATCCTCATCCTCTCCTGTGTGACCAAGCAGGAGTCAGCTGACAGATATTCTGTGTATGTGACAAACGAGACACAGTATGAGCTTCTTCCCCCTTCTGCCTTTGAGGAAAATATGGACAGATTCCAGAACATAACCGGATATTTTCAGGGCAAAGTGCATATTTTCGGAGCCTATATCAAAAGCGATGAGGAGCAGGTTTCAATCACTTTCTTCAACCAGATGGGTGGCAGCGTAGGAGATCTGGTCTACACTGGTGATTCACTTGTGGCTAATTCTCATTTTACTCCACAGGGGACAAAGTTTGAGTATATGATGGCAGATTTCCAGTTCTGCTACTGTAAGAAAGAGTTGCTTGCCGAAAGGCTTGAGGCAATAGGCCTCCGCTTTGAGGTGTCTGAGCAGGATGGTAAAGAGATCCGTCAGATATGGGATAAAGATAAGCTTGTCTTGCAGGTGGATCGGGAGAAGAGCCGCACAAAACTGCAGAATCTGCTCAGAGAATACAGCTACGATATTCTGGAGGGCAACTGATGGCTATTTACCTCTCGTCTCCAGGAGTAACATGTTGTGCCGGAAGCGGTCTTAAAATACTGTATGACGCAGTCCTGGCAGGCAAGCCTTGGCATAAGTCAGACCTGACCATGGAAACCCTCATGGATGATTCCATTTCTCAGATACAGGACGCCGTGGAGCTTGTTAAAGACAGATATGGGGCAGAACGCGTGGGAGTCTTTGTAGGTTCCTGTGACAATGGCACTTTCTATTCCCTCCCTGCTCATGAGCATTTCTTCAAGACAGGTTCTTTCCCTCCTGATTACTCATTCTCGCTTCAGAAGGCAGCAGCTCCTGCTGATTATATACAGAAAAAGTTGGGACTTAAGGGGTTTGCCTCTGCCTGCGCTACCGCCTGTGCCTCCAGTGCCAGTGCCATGGTGAAGGCCTGTCAGCTTGTAAAAGCAGGCTTCTGCGATGCAGTAGTAGTGGGTGGTGTTGATATTGCCTCGGTTATGGTGCTGAATGGTTTCGGTGCACTGGAGGCAGTTTCCCCGGGGCTTTCTAATCCTTTCAGCAAAAACCGGAACGGTATAACCTTAGGAGACGGTGCTGCATTCTTTGTGATCACCCGGGAAGACCTATGGAGAACAGGTATCCGACTTCTGGGTTGGGGAGAAAGTTCCGATGCCAGCCATATGACAGCCCCCGAGGAGAGCGGCGAGGGTGCTGCTGTGGCAATAAGAAAGGCCCTGGCTAATGCTGGACTAAAACCGGAAGATATCGATTACATAAACCTCCACGGAACAGGAACCAAACTGAACGATTTAATGGAAAGCCGGGCTGTCAGCGGTATATTTGGAAAAGAGATGCCCCCTGTAAGTTCCACAAAACCAGTTACCGGTCATACCCTTGGTGCAGCAGGAACTCTTGAACTTGCAATCTGCTATTCCATTCTGACTGCCTGTGACGGCAAACTGCCTATTCACCCTTGGGATGAGGTGGCTGACGAGGCTCTTCCTCCCCTTAATTTTGTCAGGAAAGAAAAAACATATAGCTGCATCCGCACCTGCATGAGCAACACCTTCGGCTTCGGCGGCTGCAATGTTAGTCTGATAGTTGGAGAACGCCATGATGCCGATTGAGAAAAATGAACTTATCAACCTGCTGCCCCATAAGGGGAGAATGTTCCTTCTGGACAGGGCTGTTGATGTTAACTTTGAAGAGTATTCCATCAAGACCCAGGTGAATGTGACCGAGCAGTCTATGTTCTTTGATAAGGCATTGGGAGGAACTCCCTCCTATGTCACCTTTGAGTATATGGCTCAGAGCATATCTGCTCTTTCAGGCATAGACAACCGCCGCAGAGGACTGCCTCCAAAGGTGGGAGTGATCCTGAGTGTTTCTGATTTCAAGACGACAGTTCCGGTTATTAAGGCTGGAACAACAGTCACAGTCCTGGACTGTCAGCAGGATATTGTGGACAGGGTCTTCTCCTTCAACTGTACTGCATATATCGGCGATATCCTGATTTCCTCTGGCAAGCTTACAGTGATGGAAGTTGATGACCTTAAGGAATTGGGTATATGATTAAAAAAGGAGCTCCTATGGATAGAAAGAAAGTGCTTGTCACCGGGGCAGGCCGGGGAATAGGCCGGGCCATTGCCTTGGCTGCCGCAAAAGCAGAATATGAGGTTATTGCCCACTACAACAGAAGCAGTAAACCTGCCGCTGAACTGAAAGCCGGGATTGAGGCTTCTGGTGGTGCCTGCAGCCTTATCCAGTTTGATATCTCCGACCGGGCTGACTGCCGGAAGAAGCTGGAAGCCCTCTGGGAAGAACAGGGGCCGCTGTGGGGCATTGTGTGCAATGCAGGTATCTGCTCCGACAATACATTTGTAGCTCTTTCCGATGATCAATGGGATTCTGTGATAAACACCAACCTGAACGGCTTCTATAATGTTCTTTCTCCTCTGGTTATGCCTATGTGCCGTAAGAAAAAAGGACGCATAGTTACTATAGCCTCTGTATCAGGTCTTATGGGAAACAGGGGACAGGTTAACTACAGTGCATCCAAGGCTGGAATAATAGGGGCTACAAAGGCCCTTGCCACCGAGCTTGCAAGCCGCTCCATAACTGTGAACTGTGTGGCTCCCGGTGTCATACAGACCGATATGATAGGCGAAGTTCCCGAGGACAAGGTGCTGCCCGCCATTCCTATGGGAAGGTTCGGAAAGCCTGAAGAGGTGGCAGCTGCTGTCATTTTCCTCCTTTCTGACGAAGCCTCCTACATAACCCGGCAGGTTATATCTGTGAACGGTGGTCTTTTATGAGCAGAAGAGTTGTGGTTACAGGGGGCAGCGTTGTCTCAGCCCTGGGAAATGAATGGGGCGAAATTTTTGCAGCCTTGAAGCAGAAGAAAAACAAAATAAAATATATGCCTGAATGGGAAAAATATCAGGGAATGAATACCAGGCTTGCCTGTCCTGTTGACTTTAGTCCCCCTGACTTTCCAAGAAAAAAAATAAGAGGCATGGGAAGAATTGCCCTTATGGCAATTACAAGTGCAGACAATGCACTTAAGGATGCAGGTCTTGCAGATAGCCCTGAGCTTAAGGCAGGCCGTAGCGGAGTGGCCTATGGCTCTTCTGCAGGAAGCATTGACTCCCTGCTGGACTTTTATTCCATGCTGATAACAAACACTACTAATAAGATAAGTGCTACCACCTACATAAAGATGATGCCTCAGACCTGCGCCGCCAATATCAGCGTATTTTATGGTCTTACCGGCCGTCTTATAACTACAAACACAGCATGTACATCCGGCAGCATGTCCATAGGCTATGCTTTTGAGAATATAAGGAACGGACAGCAGGATATTATGCTTGCCGGCGGCGCAGAGGAACTTTCTGCAGCTGATTCCGGCGTATTTGATGTCCTTTTTTCAACAAGTACTTTGAACAATACTCCGGAGCTTACCCCTAAGGCCTACGATAAGAACAGGGATGGACTTGTAATCGGCGAAGGGGCTGGAACTCTTATTCTTGAGGAATACGAGCATGCACTCCGCCGTGGTGCAAAGATATATGCCGAAATGGTGGGCTATGGGACAAATACTGACGGTACCCATATAACCCAACCCAACAAAAGCACTATGCGCCGTGCTATGGAGCTGGCTCTGGAAAGCGCAAATCTTACACCGGATAAAATTGGCTATGTGAATACCCATGGTACTGCGACTAATGCTGGGGATATTGCAGAAAGCCATGCTACCTATGAGGTGTTCGGCGGAAAAGTTCCCGTAAGCACTATCAAGAATTATATAGGTCATACATTAGGTGCCTGCGGTGCTATTGAGGCCTGGACTTCAATCAATATGATGAGGGAAGGATGGCTTGCCCCAAATATCAACCTGACCGAAGTGGATCCTGCCTGTGCACCACTGGATTACATAATGGGTGATGGCCGGGAGACTAAGGTGGATTATATAATGTCAAACAACTTTGCTTTCGGCGGAATCAACACATCTCTAATTTTCAAGAGGTTCTCATGACAGATTATTATTCAGACAAGATGCGGGCCATAGATGCCAAGACCAAGGCTCAGGAGATTGCCTTTGCTCCATTGGCTTTCCAGACAGTGCTTGCATTGCGGAATCTGGGAATGCTTAAGAGTATTTCTGACTCAGGAGATGCAGGACTTACAGCTGAAATTGTAGCCGAGAAGGCAGGCGTTTCCCTTTACGGTGCAAAAGTGCTTTTGGAGTTTGCCCTTGGAATGGGTGTGGTGAAGCTGGTTCCGAATATTCAGGAGGAGCGCTATATTCTTTCCAAGACAGGCTGGTTCCTCCTTGAGGATGATATGACCCGGGTCAACATGGACTTTGTGAATGATATCTGCTATCAGGGAGCTTTCAAGTTGACAGAGTCGGTGAAGAACGGCAAGCCTGAGGGACTGTCGGTGTTCGGAAAGTGGACCACAATCTACGAGGCTCTTTCCACACTGCCCGAGCAGGCCAAGAAAAGCTGGTTCGCCTTCGACCATTTCTACTCCGACATCGCTTTTCCAGAGGCATTGCCCATAGTCTTTGCAAACAAGCCTAAGAAAATCCTGGACATCGGCGGCAACACTGCCAAGTGGAGCATCTGCTGCTGCAAGTATGACCCTGATGTGAAGGTCACCATAGTGGACCTGCTCGGGCAGACTGCCGTAGCCCGCGAGAATGCGGCCAAGGCAGGTTTTGCGGACCGCATCGACACCTGCGAGGGCAATATCCTGGCCGATTCCACAGTGCTGCCTGGAGGCTACGACGCAGTGTGGATGAGTCAGTTCCTGGACTGCTTCTCGCTCAAGCAGGTGACCAAGATTATCAAGAAAGTAGTATCGACTGCCAACGAAAATACTAAAATATTAGTATTGGAGCCCCTCTGGGACTGTCAGAAGTTCCAGGCCTCCTCATATTCACTCCAGGCCACATCCATATACTTTACCTGTATGGCCAACGGCAACAGCAAGATGTACCGCTACCAGGAGCTGGTGGACGCAATCGAGTCCGGCGGCGCCAAGCTGGAGACAGCCCACCACAACCTTGGCTCAAACAGCTATTCTCTCCTCCAGTTTAGGAAGGCCTGATGGAGTTGTATATAACCAAGAGCGCATACTGGGCGCCGCCTGCTATAACCCCCGCCTCCACGCCGGAGCTGGCGTACGTGTCCCCGCTGCTCAAGCGCCGCTTAAGCCAGCTTACCCGGATGACCATAGAGGTGGTACACAGAGTACTGGATGCGGCATCGGAAGCGCCCCTTGTCTTTGTCTCCTCCGGCGGGGAGTCGGCCCGGCAGCTGCAGGTTGACCGGATGCTCATCGAGGATGGGGAGATACTGCCGGCGCCGTTTTCTTTGTCTGTGTTCAACGCCTCTCCAGCCATGGCTACCATAGCCCTGGGTATGAAAGGTGGGTACACTGCACTTTACCCGGCTGGCAACATCTGGAAAGAAGCCTTTGCCTATGGGGCTGCCCCTATCATGGCTGGAGAGACAGAATCGGTGATTCTGGTGGTTGCAGACCAGCAGCTGCCGCCCGAGTACAAGGCAATAGCGGAGCCAGAGGACGATATATCACCCTATGCCGCCGCCTTTGTCCTCTCTTCGAAGAAGGAGCCAGGCAGCGTCCCTGCTGCTTCTTGTGCCGACTTGGAGACGCTTGTAAAAAAGCTGAAAGGGGAGGCTGCCTGTGTCTAAGCTTATCCTCTGGTACCGCATCTTCGTAAAGCTTTTCCTCTTCTTCGTGTTCGGCGTAGGTAGCCTTGTACTCATCACCGCGGTGTTCCCCACAATCCGCCTTTTATCCACATCAAATTCTGCCTTTAAACGGAAGTCTAGGAAGGCGATGTGCAACACCCAGAAATTCTTTGTGTGGTTGGGCACCCTTATGGGAGGCTTTGAGCTGAAGGTGGATAACAAGGAATACTTGAGCCATATCTCGGGCAAAATCGTGGTAGCAAACCATCCCTCACTGCTGGACGTGGTCATGCTTCTCTCCATCATCCCCAACGCAGACTGCATAATCAAGGCATCATTAGGACACCACAACATAGTAAGCAACATAGTGAACACACTCTATATCTCCAACTCCCTGGACTTCGAGCACCTGACAAAGGAGTGTACAAAGTCTCTGAATGAAGGCAACTGTCTCATCATCTTCCCTGAGGGGAGCCGCACAAAAGCAGACGGAGTACATCATTTCCAGAGGGGGGCTGCTCACATGGCATTGTCATCAGGCTGCAATCTGGTTCCAGTAGCTATCGGCGGAACAGACAAGTATGGTCTTAGAAAGCACAATCCAATGCTCTCCTACAATCCGAAGGAGAAATTCATATATACACTCAAGACTCTTCCAGAGGTGAATCCTTCCGATTATGCCGATATGCCTGTTCCGCTGGCCGCAAGAAGAATCACCGAAAAGATTAAAACCGATATTGAAGAAGCGTTAAATCGTTGACAAAGAAAAACATTCCTAATATAAATACAAATATCACATAAAAAGGGGAAAACATTTGGCAAAGGAAGAAGCGATAGAGATAGAAGGTATTGTCAAAGAGGCACTGCCAAACACCATGTTCAAGGTGGAACTGAAGAACGGACACATTATCCTGGCACATCTTTCAGGAAAGATGAGAAAATTCTACATCCGTATTGTTCCAGGCGACAAGGTAAGAATAGCTCTTTCCCCATACGACCTGACCAGAGGAAGAATCATCTTCCGGGAAAAATAATCACTTTTTGATTGCAACCCACACAGCGCCAGAGCCTCCATCAGCAGCTCCGGGAATTCCGTGTGCACCCGCTATGGGTGAGTTCTCTATAAAATCCATCACCACTTTTTTAAGCACCGGCTCATCTTTTGAATGTATCCCTTTCCCATGGACAATTATAACTTTGCGCCACCCCAGCCTGCGGGCTTTTGCAAAGAAAACTTTAAGCTTATTCTCGGCCTCGGCTGATGTGAGTCCATGTAAATCCAAAGTGTCGTCCACAGGAAGTTTTTTAGCGCTTACAGAATGCTGAGTGTTCTCATATTCTTCATCCCGAGGTTCCGGTTTCACATTTTTTGAGGATGGCGATTTTTCCCATGCGGCAAAGATATCAGCAAAGCTTTTCTTTTTAGGACCGGTAGTCGGCATTTTCCCTCACATAGGCGTAGGAGAGGTCTGTCCCCTTGACAGTGGCACAGCCTTTACCTTTGTCAGAAAGCTTATACAGGATATCCACAGTCAGATTGTGCTCGGGATATGTTTTCTTCTCGGAGTCGAAGGAGCGGTCTTTCATATATTTGGAGAGCTTCTCCTCCTTGCGCCGGTCGATGCAGAAGGAGCCCTTGTCGAACACCAGTTCCTTACCCAGCCAGATGCTCATGGCATCCTTGTCAAAAGGCAGTCCATTGATACCCATGAAGTCGCCCACACAGGAGACAAGGCGGCCCACATTGGGGTCGTTGCCGAACACTGCGGTGGTCACCAGCGGTGAATTGATCACAGCCTTGCCCACAGCCTTTGCAACTGCGTTGTCTTGTGCGCCTGTGACCTCAACCTTGATGACATGGCCAGAACCTTCGGCATTGCGCACAATATCCTCAGCCAAGGCTGTGCAAAGCTTGAGGAGCGCTGCCTCAAACTCCTTTTCTTCCACTGCAGGCTTGCAGCCGGAACTCAGTAGCAGAACTGTGTCGCTGGTGCTCTGGTCGCTGTCCACCGAGATGCAGTTGTAGGTCTGGTCTGCCACACGCTTGAGGCACTTCTGCAGGAAGCTTTTGCTCATTGAGATATCAGTAAGGATGTATGAGAGCATGGTGGCCATGTTGGGCTCTATCATTCCAGCCCCTTTTGCCACTGCTATGATGCGTCCCTTGCCCACTTTTATAGAGCGGAGCTTGGGGAAGGCATCGGTGGTCATTATACCCTTGGCCAGTTTAACTCCAGTACCTCCCTCTAGGGAAGAAACCAGATTAGGAATTGTGGCTTTCATTGCTTTGATTGGAAGCCGCCAGCCTATGATGCCGGTGGAACAGGGGAAATATTCTTCCACTTTTCCGCCCGCGGTTTTTGCCAAAGTTTCCAGCAGACTGATGGAATCTTCAATTCCAGTTTTCATACAGACATTCGCAATTTTATTGTTGATAAGAATACCCCGGATCTGCTTTGCTTTAAGCCTTTCTCTGCCAATTATGACAGGGGAACCAGGACATTTGTTGCTGGTGAATATGCCGGCAAAACGGGTTGTCGGTTTGTCCAGCATAATAAGTGACATATTCATCGGAAGGGGGTTGATGAGTTTTCTTTCTTCTGGGAAAAAAGAGAGTGGAAGAACTGAGGTTTTAAACCCTTCCGGAAGCTGTCCCCGCTTTTCCAAGGCAGCTATATATGCATCATAAGATTCATATTTTTCCATAGTTTTAATCTATAAAAAATAAGTCAGCATTGCAAGATATATTTAATATGTTATAATAGACAAACGGAGAGGATGTTTTGATTAACCTGCGCAGATTTTATAAGGAAAAACAGCTGTATATCATCGTTGTCATCGCTGTTGTGCTCCTTTTCTGCTTTGTGGGTTACATTGCCACCTCCTTCTTCAACATGATGCAGGACAACATGGTGCGCCGTGTGGAGAGCAGCGGTATCTATGAGCAGTGGCTACTGACCAAGTCGGCGGCCGAGATCTTCCTGACATCGGGCAAGCAGCCTGAGCTCAAGACCAATGTGAACATGAATATCAGGGCACTGGACAAGAGCTTTGCCGTGCTGGAGGGAGAGACTGCCCAGGTGTTCCTTGGAGATGATGAGTTCAAGGACAAGGTGCCCAATCTGCTCCAGAACTGGAACTATGTTAAATATTATCTTTTCGAGATTGTAAGTAACGAGGACAGCTACCGCAACTTCGAGACCCAGATTTTCTGGCTTTCCAACGACACCAATCGGTTCTCCAGCGAGCTGAAGGAGCTTTCTTCCTTCATGGACCGGTACCACAGAAGGCAGCTGAACATGCTGTGGAAAGTCTTCTTGGCGCTAATTTTTCTGTATCTCTCTTTCACCGCCATCTTCATCTTCTTCTTCAACCGTTTCAGCAAGGCACACCGGGCCGAGCAGGAGTACAAGCAGCTTCTGGCAGAATCCATGGAGAACCGGGAGATTGAGAAGAGGAACATGGTGCTGGAGATCCACGATACTGTAATCCAGGACATGGTCTATTCCAAGATGCTTTGTATGGACTTGGTCAACCAGTATAAGGGTGAACGTGGTCAGGAGCAGATTATG
>JAEEGF010337170.1_pt1 | contig 10501 bp, 6 predicted proteins | sample 9134171 | NCBI WGS metagenome assembly JAEEGF01 (sample SAMN16246542, study PRJNA631951) | gut metagenome | biome: gut microbiome; feature: rumen; material: AP-attached | host: Bos | place: Iran: Karaj | collected 2018-10 | reverse complement strand
CAGTGGTCCATGTTTTGCCACTACCTGCTATTGTATAAGTCCGGTCATCAGCTTTAACCTCTGCATCATCGCAGGTAATAGTAAAAGTACCTGTTCCTGACAGTTCGTTTGATGAGTCAGGTTTTTGCAATACTATAGTTGCATATTCGCTGGCAGTACCACTATCAACAGCACGTTTAAGCGTTAATGAAACATCTCCTGTACCATTACTATCAGTTCCAATGCCCCAGGCATCACCTGACCAGGTCTTGATGATCGTAAGCTCCTTGGTTCCATAGACTTTGTTGGTAACTGTACAGGATGCTGATTCTACGCCATCGTCCATGGATACGCTATAGCTTGATATGACCTTATAACTATAGTCATTAAGCTCATATTGAGCTGAATAATTATTTTCAGTCTCATTGTAAGCATAGCTGTCATCGCTTATAGTAACTGATGTGCCGCTTCCAGATTTAACTGTTCTTTCTACTACTCTGAACTCATTTTGCTTGCCAAGTCCATCATAGAATTCAACAGAATCAAAGGAACCTGTCACCTTCTTTTTACTAGATGAAAAACCTGTCAGGGTGATAGGTGCTACATCTTCCCAGGCATCACTATCTTTTTTCTGAAGAACCAATTCACACTCTGAGCTGACATAATCTGATACTGCTGATACTTTCCACTCCTTGGTCACTTTGAGGGCTATCTTAGCACTTCTGACGTTGCAGATACTGCCGCCGTTTAGAACATATTTGTGAGTGGATTCTCCGCTATATTCTCCATCTCCGTTGTAATAATATGTTGTATAAAGCTCAGAATCAGAGACTTCTGTTACGTAATATACATACTCATAGCCCTGCTCATCATATTTTGCAAAGCTGACAGAAGTGTCACCTGAAAAATCAGATAGTGACAGAGTCTTGGTCTGAGAGTTGGCATCAGCAGAAGTAAATGCATAAGTATACTGCATTGCATTATTAGTTACAGGAGCGCCATCTTCCTGAGTCTTATTGCTTGGATATCTCCAAAGATACAGGGTAATTCCTTTGGAAATAGCTGTCTTTCTTCTAGCTATGCTGTCAGCATCATTGTCATCATACCAGACCTTGTTAAAAGAAAACTCCGCATCGCCTGTAAGGGTTGCGTAGATATTCTGTCCAGAATAACACTTATCTGTATCTGTGCTGCTGGTACCATTGTCATAGGTGAATTTATAGGATGAATCAGTGCCTGTATAAGTATAGGTACCTGCCTCCATAACCACGTAATAGACTATTGCATCTCCGCTTGATGCATACAAAGGAAGCCCTGATATGGCGTAGGTCCAGGTTGAGCCATCAGAACTTTCTTCCCATTTTATATCATAAGTGCCAGAGGACACTGTAACTGCAGCGTTGCTTCCTGTCTGGCTATAAAGCGTCATACCAGCATCTGTAAAAAGCGTGGCATCTGGAATATCTGGTATTACCTTGCTTGAACCGGTTGTAGCTGCTGAGCCCACACGCCAGTTAATGGTGCCGGTGATCTCATCTGAATATGTCAGAACAAGGGTACCTGATACTGGCAGATAGCCATCATCATTTAGACCTGATATGTTGTAATAAAATCTATAATTTATGCTATTATCTGTTAGAAATTCATCTCCAGGTTTGATAAACCAGTTATACTCTGTTTCTCCTGATGAATATTTAGGAAGGCTGCTAAATGAAACATTCCAGTTACTAAAAGATGACATAGTAACTGTAGGATGATTTGAACCGGAGGATACCAGAATAGATGAGGTGTCCTCAACTTTGATATAATTATTTCCATCTTTGTAATAGAGATCTATTTTATCTGCTACAGCAGTAGCTCCATCTGAAGTCAGATTATAGCTGTCTGAATAAGGACGCTTTCCGGCATAGTTACGGTTATCCTGCCATTCTATTGTAAATGAAGGGCTGGCAAGCTCCATGATACTGTTAGTGATGGTAATAAGTGAAGTTGTCCAGGCAGCATCATTGGAATCTTTTACAGGGGACATGGCAATGTAGTTATCGCCTGTTCCTTCACTTGGAGTATAACCGCTAACTGTCTCTATCTGTATACCGTAGAAATCTGAAGGCATAGTGTATGCGCCTGTTCCACCTTCAGTAGCATCGCCTGTTCCTGCATTGATATAAACAGGAATATCAGAAAATGTGTAATCTATATAAGCTGTTGGAGTAGCGCCACTATCAGTGTAGCTGGTAATACTAACATTTTCAGCTTCTGCGATAAGGATCAAACCTGTTGTAGAGCCTTCGCCTTCTTCCACTTCAACAGTCTGTTTGTTGAGATTACCGTAAAGAGATAGCTTGATAGTAGCGGTATCTTTATCTATAAGAGAAGCATCTGAAAATGTTACTCTCACGCTCTGAGAAAAAGTCTTGCCTGTAGCCAGCTCAACATCAGCTGTAGACTTAACTGTTTCAGACAATAAAGCTACATATACTGAAAATCCGTCAGCTGTGAATTCGATATCTCCATCATTGTTGATATCAGCATCAACAGAAGTGTTGGTTGTATCATCAGCAACGTGGATAAGTTCAAGGTCCTCAGAATCAATGTTTTGTGTATCTACATCTGACGGCGGCGTTATTGTAACTTTTACAGATTCATCAAGAGTCCATTCCTCGCCATCAACATATATGGTGATATCGTAAGCAAATACAACTTCTCTGGAATCTTCCCCAACAAGATCAAGTGCTTCCTGATCTGTGAGGGCTGTAACTACAAGTTCGCTGCCTACAGGGAGATTACCCTCTACTTTGACGCCATCCTGCTCCAAAGTCATGTACTCAAGTGTGATTTCTTCATCCACAATCCTGACAACTATGAGGGGAACCTCTGTATCAATGTTATAAACATAAGGGATTGCAGGTTCATACACAAACTTTGCTCCTGCTTCTTCAGAAGTAAAGGTGCTGTAACTACTTTTTGCTGGATTAATTTTCCAGACAACGTTTTCAAGAACTATATCCTCAGTTGTCACTATAATTTCTGTAGTTGCGCCGGTTGAACCAGCCGTAGAAGTGGTGGTGCCGGAATTGCCTGTGCCTGCTACAGAAGTAGTCATACCGGAACTTCCTGCACCTGCCGATGAGATGTCTGACGCATAAACTGTCAGTGGTGCAAATATATTTTTCAGGTCAAATGCTGTGAGGCCGTCTGTATTTTTAGGCAGACTGGCTCCATCTGAATTTTCTGTATTTAAGCCCGAACCATCGCCTGTACCAGTTGAATCTGGAGTCTGTTCAGTTTCAGTAGTCTGCTGGGGCTCTGTAGTCTGCTGGGGCTCTGTGGTCTGCTGGGGCTCTGTGGTCTGCTGGGGCTCTGTGGTCTGCTGGGGCTCTGTGGTCTGCTGGGGCTCTGTGGTCTGCTGGGGCTGTGATGTGACTGTTGTACCAGAACCAGCGTCAGTTGTCGTTGTAGTCTCAGAGCTGCCATTGTTATTAGTAGAATTGCTACTACCAGCAGAGTTACTTACACCCGAAGTAGCGGTATTTCCAGCACTACTGTTCTGTTCTACCGCATTATCCTCAGAGCTCTCTACAGATGCATCTGCACCAGATTTGAGCTCCGCAGGATTACCTGTAACCTTTTTTTCACAGATATTTTCTACTGTAACCTTAAGAGTATCCGGGAAAAATATATCATCTTCACTTGCACCAACAGTCAGTTTTTGATGAGCTACTATGTCCGGCAGTTCCTCAATTGCAACAATAGAATGAATTCCTTCATTTCCGTCATTAAAAGAAGAAGCCAATGACACGGATGTCGATAGACAATTTAACTCCGATGCAGCGACAAGAATAGCAATAGGGAGCGCAAGGTCCCTCATAAATTTTTTCATATTATTAACTCCATGATTTATTTGATTCTATGATTACCTGAGTAAAAAATAAAAACTAACTATTTTTCATTTTTACCGCCGGTACCCCATCATCCTCATATTGTTAATAATATCGTTTCAGACTAAACTCCCTGTTAAACTATACTGAATTTTATCTAAAAATATCTTAATTTTTGCGGAATTATATTAAAGAAAGAACACCTCGAACTCATCAGCAATGTGATCTTTACGAGTTCGAGGTGTTCTTTTATATTATGTAACATATTGTGGCGGGAATTAGGAATCATATTCGCCATATTCGCAACCGACATTGGCGCAGGATATCTCATCGATAAGTTTGCCAAAATGGTAGAGTCTGACTGTTCCGATGCCGTTTCCTCCGTTCCATAGGCGGTTATGAAGCTTTTTACCATTTGGAGCTTCATAGTTTACAAGGAGCATGTCCTTTTTCTTGCAGGTAATGTCAGTGACCATGCGACTTGTGAGGTTACTCTGCTCAACATGCCAGATAATCTCATCTTCGGTCTCGGTGCTGTTAAAGCTTGTTTTTGTGAAGGTCCAAAACTTGGAAAAATTGAATTCAAAAGGCTTTCCTTCGTACCAGAATGCTGATAACAGTTTTCTGTCAAGGGCTATAGGGCCTACCTTTGGTCTTCCTCCACCTATGTCAAATACACTGTTTTCAAGCTTTCTGCCTGTGAGATTGCTGGTAAGGTTGTTGGATGAGAGCCATACCCATGGTGATGTAAAATCTTTTCCCCAGTTTTTATCAGCATATCCGTAACATTTATCAGGAATGACGTTGTATCTGTGGCCGTTGTAGAAGATCTCTCCAAAATATGCACTCTTCATGCCTTCAGCGTGCCAGAACATCTCAAAGGCCTGTATTTTTCTAAAAAGGGAGCTTGCTCCATATCCTACGTTAAAGGCAACCTTTTTATCTATTGTCAGATTCCAGCTAATCTCGCCGTAGGAGCTCATGTATTCAGGATGGCATTCTGCTTCTTCCTTGGAAAGAGACACTTTTCCCCAGGTCTTATCCTCTGAAAGGTAGCACTGCCCTGCTTTTACACTAAAAGGAACGTTCATATCCACAGTTATTTCATTCCAACCGTAGAAATTATGGATCTGTCTGGCATCCTCGCCCCATGTACCTGCTTTGATCATGAGATAGGATGGCCTGATGCCTTTTTCCTTATTAGCAGGAAGTTGTCCAAATACCGGTTTATTCTGTCCACTGGCAGGATTGCATACAAAGAATTCCAGAAAAAATGGCTTTTCCTCTCCACTCTCGCTGTCTATTGCTGTAAATGAATGCCACCACCAGTCGTAGCCAAGTTTGGCCTGACCGCCAAAGAGCTGGCATTGATTTCTTGATATATCTGACTTATTGAACATTTTTGTATCCTCTTTGTATGTATTTTATAAAAATACCCATATATAGTGAATTTATTAGCATATGAACAAACTAATGCAAGATTTCTTCAGAATCTATCCACAAACTATCTGCTGTTACCCTGCATTTGTAAAAAACAACTTCTACACCTGCTGCCACTGCTTCATCAAAAGCCTTGGCAAAATCCGGGTCTGTAGTGCTGTTGGGCCTGACCTCAGATATGCCCTCCCCTTGTATCACAAAGGCAACTCTTGCTTTATAACCTTTACTCACAGCCGCGGACAGTTCCCTTAGGTGCTTGGCTCCGCGCTCTGTTGGCGCATCAGGAAAATATCCTATGCCATCTATAAAAAGTGTACACCCTTTCACTTCCATAAGGTATTTTGTATCTTCTTTTTCCAAGTAAAAATCTATCCTGGAATTGCCATACTTGTACTCAGGCTTAATAAAGTCATATTGTGCCTGACTTTCAAGCCACTCCTTGACCACCTTGTTTGGGGCCTGTGAATCAATGTTTATGATTCTGCCTTCATGCTCCACTGCAATGAGGTCATAGGGCGTTTTCCGCTCAGGGTTATCCGCTTTTTCAAGGTAGACTCTGCATCCAGGGATCAGCAGCTCACGGCATCTTCCAGTGTTTTTGACATGGACTGTCAGTTCTGTGCCGTCTACTTCCACTTTAGCGATGAAACGATTCGGCCTTGATATGAATTTTGCTGGAATAACACTATTGTACTTCATGGCTCGTATTTAACTATATCTCCTTTTAGGAACAGGTTTCCTTTAACATTTTCTTTTAATGGCGCTAGCTGGTTACGTTTGACCATGTATGATATGTTTTGTCTGGAACATTCAAGAACCTCACAAGCATCTGCCGTATCAATAATATTTGAACTGACAAAGCTTATAAAATCCTTGTAAGAAAGCGGAATTTTTTTCCCTTTTTCATATAAAATCTGTGCAGGAATGTCTATCGAATCATTAAAAGTTATGTAGTATCCGCCAACACCAACTTGGCAAGAATTGAAAAGTCTTTTATTTTCTAATACTTTATCAACGCCTTCTACTGAGAGAAGCGAATCCATATTGATTTTCTTTACTGTATCATCATAAAAAAAACATAGCAGTTCATTATTATCCAATGCGACACAATCTATTAGATTTTTGAGATTTCTTTTTTGTACATATCCTGGAAGTAGCTCTATTTTCTTAATATACATACTATCCTGAGAGCATCGTCCATTCGATAATTCAAGAAATTTCATTTCATCGTATGATTGTAATTTATGATTTTTCAATATTGATCCGATATTTTGTCTGCCACTGGGGATTATTCTTTCATTTACCCACATTTTACTGAATTCTCTTTGAATAGTATAAATACCCCTTTTAACAAAATTAGAAAAAATAAGTGGTGCAGTCCATTCATCAAGATTATCCATTAGTTCAATTATAAATATTTTTTTTCTTTCAAAGTATAGTAATGTACCAATGTCTATATGATTCTCTTCATCGATTATCTCATAGATTTTCATAGATTTTATACCTTTCGTAAATCATTTCCCAAATCTTGTCTATAAAGATTTTTGAAAGAATATCTTCTAATCCATCAAAAATAATTTTTTTATCTGATTTTTTTAACTTATATGCAAGTGGCTTACTATTCTTATCTATAAGTTCTAAATTTTCACGACATGAAAAAGTACCAATAAAATTATTGCAAGGTTTATCGCTAAATATATCAAACTCTGCTGCCATACTGTCTGTATTACAAGAATATAACAACGATACTCCGTGATCAAATAATGGTGCAATCCTGATAGTATGAGCTCTGGCATTTCTTAATACTTCAATATTAGCGCCATGCCTATCTCTATTTAAAATAAGAAAATCTATTACCAGCATTGTATCAATATATTTCTGCCACCCCATACGTTTACAAAAATCATAATGGGACTCACCAGAGAAACAATTAACTCTATAATAGTCATCTAAAGCCACCTTACTCTCACCTGGCTTTTTAAAATCATTGGATGCGCACAAATATGTGTCAAATGTATTTCCTTCTACTTCAATCTTTGCATTGATCAGCTTATATTCTAAATGGTCAATATTGAACATGGTCAAAAGCCTATCAACAATAATTTCGTTGACGCATTCATGTCCAATCACTCCTTTTATTGGATCGAAATTGGACAATTTATAGTACTCCTTAGCTCCGCCCAATGTTGAAGTGGCTTTTAAAAAAGTTCCTGCTGTTCCACTTGAACTGCGTATATGTGACCATCGTAAATACGATAGATCCTGCTTATCTTTGATAAGAATTGCCATATCTCAATCCTCTTATAAAACCCAAAAGCATTTGACGTACGTCAAATAGTATTACATAAATATATTATTATATTATTTGACGTGCGTCAAATAGTGTTATGTCTGTTGTAATGGGCATGAGTCTTACTATCATCTGCACTTTTCAGGCCACGGGAAAAGCCCTGAGTGCACTGATATTATCAGCTTGCAGACAGGGCATAGTGTATCTTCCTTGTATAGTTATTTTGTCATTTGCCTTAGGACTTCAGGGCGTTATCATGGCTCAGTTTGTGGCTGATACTTTAACGCTGGTGATAGCTTATGGGCTGTATCGTAATCTTAGAATAAAATAAGATTCTATGCAAATAGGCTATTTTGAAGGCGTCACAAAGCCTATTTGCCTCTTGAATTATGTTCTCACGAAATACGCAGCTAGTATGCGGATTTCTGTTTGAAGTCGATAAAACATATATCAATCAAGCTCTGCCATACGATTCCAGAGCTTATAATATGTACCCTCTTTTGCAAGAAGGGAATCATGTGTACCCTCTTCAAGAATTCCATCTTTCCCCAAAACTATTATCCTGTCAGCATTCTGGACAGTGGTAAGTCTGTGGGCAATAGTGATCGTTGTTCTTCCTTTAGCAAGCTTCTCAAGGCTCTTGGTCACATAAAGTTCGCTTTCATTATCAAGAGCTGATGTAGCTTCATCAAGGATCAATATCTTAGGATTTTTAAGGAAGACTCTTGCAATTGATATACGCTGCTTCTGTCCACCTGATAATTTCACACCACGTTCGCCAATATATGTGTCCATGCCCTTTGGCAACAGGCTTATAAACTCGTTAGCTCCGGCCATATTGGCAGCCTCTTTTATCTCATCCTCAGTAGCATCAGGTCTTCCATAGGCAATGTTGTCACGGATTGTGCCGCTAAAGAGGTATACATCCTGCTGAACTATACCGATGGACTGTCTTAGGCTCTTCAACGTAACCTTGCTGATATCCTGTTCATCAATATCTATGTGTCCCTCAGTAACATCATAAAATCTTGGAATAAGGTTACATACAGTAGTCTTACCGCCTCCGGAAGAACCAACAATTGCAAGGTTCTCTCCTGCCTTGACTTCAAGATTGAAATCATGGAGCACTTTGTTATGGTCATCGGGATACTCAAAACTTACATCTTCAAATCTGATCGATCCGCTGGCAACTTTTAAATCTACTGCGTCCTCAGCATCTTTTATATCTATCGGTGTATCCATTATCTCTATAAATCGCTCTATTCCGGTCATTCCACGCTGGAACTGCTCAGCAAACTCTACTATTCTTCTGATAGTAGCAATAAGTGTTGATACATATAATATGTAGGCAACAAGGTCACCGGCACTTATAAGATCATTTATGAGGAACAGTCCGCCGCCAAGGATAACTACAGAGTACATCAGGCCATCAAACAATCTTGTTGAAGTTCCAAATGTTGCCATGGCATAATAGAATCTCTTTTTGATGGTCTGGAACTTGATGTTTCCTTCTTCGAATTTTCTCTTTTCCTCTTCCTCGCCAGTAAAGGCTTTGACAATGCGTTCTCCTAGAAGACTCTCTTCAATAGCAGCATTGAGCTCGCCAATCTGTACCCTCTGAGCTTTCTGTGTCTGTCTAAGCCAGTGATTTATTTTGGCTGAAACTACAAACATAACCGGAAGGCAAGCAAATATCATGATTGTCAGCGGAAGCGATGCGCTAGAGAGTATCACAAATGACACTACCATCTTGATACCTGCAATAAAAAACTCTTCCGGACAATGGTGTGCAAACTCAGTAACATCAAAGAGATCATTGGTTATGCGGCCCATGATCTGGCCTATCTTGTGGTTGGAATAATATGTGGCTGAAAGTCTCTGTAGATGCTCGAATGCATCCCTTCTCATATCAGTCTCGATGTAAACACCCATAATATGTCCCTGAGACTGCATATAGAAAAAGGCTCCGGCATCTACCAGCCTTAAGAATATATATAAGAATGCCATCTTCAAAAGCACTGATATTGTCAGCACTTCTGCATTACCCAGCGCTGAATTGGTCAGCCTCCTCATGATCATAGGAAGTGCTATGTCGCACAGGGTTGTAAGCGATGCAAAAAATAGATCCAGGTATAACAGGACCTGGTATTTTTTGATGTAGGGAAGAAATCTTCCGATAAGTACTCTGGAGGAGTAGGTCTGAGCTCCGGTGGTAGTCTCTATGGAGGATGGGCGTGTTGATTGGTTATTGGTTGCGTCTGCTGGTGATTTAGATTTTGTTGTCATTGTGGTTGGGTTCTTTCTGTTGGATTGTAAAAAATTGTGTTACAAATAGATATGGTACCATCAAATTATATCGTGCGCAACCGATTATCAATAACCATAGATAGCAAATTAAATATCAAATAACGATATCGTATGTGGATAATTATCTTTTTCAATAATACTCTTCTTGTATATAGCTATCTCTGGATATATCTGGCTCAATCCACTCTAGTTCAGATAATTCTTTAACAGTATCTATTATATCCGAAGTATTCTCCTTCCAACGTTTCTTCCACTCTAAAACATATTCAACTATCTGTTTTTCAGTTGGATGGCTCATAGGTGTAACTAATTGATCATAAGAAAACATCACAGTAGCAAGCATTTCTGCCTGAGAAGTATCTTTTACTCTACTAAGTAAATCAATTACCTTGTCAACTATAGCGAGCTCTTCTTCTGAATATCTTTGTTTATCAAGTTTAAAATCGTCAGCCACCTTTGTCTCTACCATTTTCCCCAATTGAACCTCTGTTAGTAAATTAGCATTTGATAAAGCAATGATAGCCTTATCTACCTCTTTGCAATATGGTCCATATGTATTTCTTACAAAGGTAAATCCAGTAGGAATTCCAGCCCTAGTCAATGTATA
>JAEEGF012490733.1_pt1 | contig 10504 bp, 5 predicted proteins | sample 9134171 | NCBI WGS metagenome assembly JAEEGF01 (sample SAMN16246542, study PRJNA631951) | gut metagenome | biome: gut microbiome; feature: rumen; material: AP-attached | host: Bos | place: Iran: Karaj | collected 2018-10 | reverse complement strand
GCAGCCCCACTCATCCACCATAAGACCGATTTCTTTGGCGGCATCATATTCATTCATTATCTCGCTGTGGCGTGTGATCAGCTCATCCATGCGGACTGCCTTGTGGAGTGTTGTGTACCACTCATTCTCATCGAAGTCAGTGGCGCTTCCTTTTTTTGCCCATGTTCCGGGGATAACATAGTAGTGGAGAGAGAGTCCGTCCATGAACCCGTGGGTTCCCTCCGGAGCGTGATCATAGGTTGTGTCAAGGACTGTCCTGGTCCAGTGATAATTGGCTGTATCGGGACCGCAGCAAACCTTTTTGATAGGTGATTTTGGATCATAGTTTCTTATATAAGTCTGATAGCGTCTGTACAGATCTCCGTAGTAGGTGGGGCGCATGTTTCCGCCGCAGCCCCAGTTCTCATTGCCAACTCCGAAGTAGTCGATCTTCCAGGGCTCCTCGTGTCCGTTCTTCTTGCGCAGGTCAGCCATGGGGGATACTCCGTTAAAGGTGATATATTCTACCCACTCTGACATCTCCTGAACCGTTCCGCTGCCAAGGTTGCCGTTTACGTAGGTCTTGCATCCAAGCTGACGGGCAAGCTCAAAGTATTCATGGGTTCCGAAGCTATTGTCCTCTACGACACCGCCCCAGTGGGTGTTGATCATCTTTTTCCTGCTCTCTTTGGGACCGATGCCGTCCTTCCAGTGGTATTCGTCTGCAAAGCACCCGCCGGGCCATCTCAGTACAGGGACCTTAATCTCTTTTAACGCATTCACAACGTCGGTGCGCATTCCGTTCACATTAGGGATTTCGGAGTCTTCACCAACGAAGATACCTCCGTAGATACACCTTCCGAGATGCTCGGAAAAGTGACCGTAGATCTCGGGGTTAATGTGTCCCCTGATCTTTTCATTATTAATGGTCAGTTTCATTTTGTTCTCCTCCAATTATTTACAGGGTTTAATGTATCTTCATTATATAGTTGTATATGATTTATTCAATCGATTAGCATTTTTTGAGAAGAAGATGATATTTTTTGATGTGATTTTGCTCTTGGAAAATGCTGTGTTTTGTGCAATCTTGCGGGTATGGCAAGTATTAAGAGAAGTAAAGCAATATTTGAGAGGAAATAATGACTAGGCATCGGTAGAATAATGATTAGAAATTGTGCAGATTGAATGATGAGAAAAGGAAATGCACTTGGATAATCTGTACATCCTTTTTTACAACAGTAAATAAATCAGAGGGAGGAAGGAAGAAATGAAGAGCAAAACACTTAAAAAGCTTGGCGCGGTTACCATGAGCATGATGCTTGCATCAGTTTCACTTATGGGCTGTGGCGGACAGACTACAGGAGGTGACACCGGTTCGACAGGCGGTTCAGAGACCACAACCAGCACTGATACCGGCAGCACAACAGAGAGCGGCGACACGACAGTTGCAAGCGGAGATATCGTTGACTTCACATTCTTTGCAGGAATGCCCGGAACAGAGATCAACAGCGGCAACAACGAGATACAGGACATGATCGCCGAGAAGACAGGCGTTCGTCTCAAGGAGACATGGCTTACAGGCCAGACAGTTTCAGAGGCTATCGGAAGTATCATTGCATCAGGAACATATCCTGATCTTATCGATGGCGGTGACGGCTGCCAGGACCTCTATGATGAGGGCGTTCTGGTTGCATGGGATGACTATCTTGCAAGCGGCAAGTATCCTAACCTTACAAATTACTACACACCTACAGAGTGGGATCAGTTCAGACAGGACGACGGACACATCTACTGGTGCAACGTATTCCAGAACACCAAGGGCGCTCCTACAGGAACAGCTCACAATGACGAGGCTTTCTGGATCCAGGCAAGAGTTCTTGAGTGGGACAACTACCCTGAGATCAAGACACTTGACCAGTACTTCGATCTTCTTGAGAGATATGCAGCAGCCAATCCCAAGACCAAGGATGCAAACGGCAACGAGATGGATGTAATTCCTTACACCTGCCTCTGCGATGACTGGCGTTACTTCTGTATTGAGAACGCTCCTCAGTTCCTTGACGGATATCCAAATGACGGTTCCGTAATCGTTGAATTTGAGGGCAAGGATAAGCCCACCATCGTTGACTACAACACAACTCCTACAGCTAAGAGATACTTTGCAAAGCTCAACGAGGAGTACAAGAAGGGTATCGTAGACAAGGACTTCGGAACACAGAAATATGATGATTACATTCAGAAGCTTTCAAACGGTAACGTTCTTGGAATGTGCGATCAGTACTGGGATTTCCAGCAGATCAACGACGCACTTCTTACAGCAGGCCTTGACAAGCAGGGCTGCAACTATGTTCCTCTCGGACTTACAATTGATGAGGGCATGGACAACCGCTGGCATACATACGGCGACACACTTAACACAGCATCAGGTATCGCAGTAACAACTAGCTGCCCTGATCCCGACCTTGCATTCTCCTTCCTTGACAAGATGCTTGATCAGGAGATCCTCAACCTTCGTTTCTGGGGCGTTGAAGGAGTTGACTACCTGGTAGATGATGACGGTCTTTTCTACAGAACAGATGAGATCAGAGCCCAGGTTGCAGATCCTAAGTACAAGGCTGACCATATGTGCACATACAGCTACCTGCCTCAGTACGGCGGAACAAGTGATGACGGCAAGAATGCAAACCTTCCTGAGGAGCAGCCTTCAGAGTTCTACGACAAGCTTGCTGAACCTCTTCAGAAGTGCTTCGATGCATACGGAGCCAAGAACTATCCTGACCTTATCGGATCAGTTAAGGAAGATGTAAATGCTACACATCCATGGTTCCCTATGTGGTCATATTCTAACAACCTCGATACATCCACACCCGGCGGTGTTGCCTGGACAAAGATGGGAGAGTGCAAACATGAGTGGCTTCCTAAGCTTGTTATGGCTTCAGATTTCAACAGCGAGTGGGATAACTACATGAAAGCATATGAAGGATGCAGCCCTCAGGACTTCCTTACACAGATGCAGGAAGAGCTTGACAGAAGAGTTGCAGCAAATTCAGGAAACTAACACTTAGGTCAGACATAAGATTACAGGCAGCCATATGCAGCAGGAACAGTATATGGCTGCCATTTTTTAAGACACTTCAATTGTTTAATATACTCTCAACGAAAGGAACCTTGATCAAAACATGAGCAGCGCCGTAGCAAAACCAAAGAAAACGGTCATTACAAAAAAGATATTACTCAGGCAGAAGGTTTTAATAGCCTGGTCCGCAGTGTTCGTTATCTACGGAATCATCTTCTGTTACCTGCCACTGGCAGGCTGGTTAATGGCCTTTGAAAATTACAAGAATAAAACAGGACTATTTCATTCCCAGTGGGTGGGACTTGAAAAATTCAAATTTCTCTTTTCAGATGCAACCTTCTTAAGAGTTATCAGAAACACTTTCTGCATGGGTACTTTGAACCTGATCTTTACAACTCTCACAGCTATCGTTTTCGCAATACTTTTAAATGAGGTCAGATTCCTGAAGGGCAAAAAGGCAGTTCAGACGATTTCCTACCTGCCTCACTTCCTTTCATGGATCATCGTTACAGGTATCCTGAATGATGCTCTTTCCACAACAGGTATCATCAATGAGCTTCTTAAGAGCTTCGGTATTGTCAAAGATTCTATACCGTTTTTCTCCATACCGGCTCTTTTCTGGCCCATCGTTACCTTTGCACACGTCTGGAAGGAAACAGGATGGAATGCCATCATCTATCTCTCAGCAATCACTTCCATCGACCCATGCCTCTATGAAGCTGCAGCCATCGACGGCGCAGGAAGATGGGGCAAGATCAAGAATGTTACTCTGCCGGGAATCAAGCCAACAATAATAATCCTGCTTATCATGAACATGGGTAACCTTCTTAATGCGGGATTTGAAGTTCAGTACCTCTTAGGAAACGGCCTTGTAAAGAGCGTTTCGGATACCATCGATATCTACGTACTGACCTGGGGTATCAGTCAGAATGACTACTCACTTGGTACAGCAGCAGGTATCTTTAAGAGCGTGGTATCCATAACAATAATTCTCATCGCCAATACCATCGCCAAGAGAAGAGGCGGAGAAAGGTTATTCTAAGGAGGAACGACATGGCAAACAATGGAAATAAGTCCGGCGGACTTAAAATAAAAATCGGGGATATAGTCTTTTATATTTTCCTCTACATTTTTATGATACTCTTTTGTGTCATAACCCTTTATCCGGTTCTGAACACTCTGGCAATCTCTTTTAACGACGGTGTAGACGCCATGAGGGGCGGAGTGCACTTATTGCCAAGAATGTTTACGCTGCAGAACTACACTACAGTTCTTGCCCTTCGTAACATCGGAAGAGGAGCAGTAATCTCAGTCCTCAGAACTGTCATCGGAACGCTGCTTGCAGTTGTGGCAAATGCTCTTCTTGCATTTATCGTGAGCCAGAAGGACTTTGTGTTCAGATCCCAGCTTTCTCTTTTCTGGGTTATAACAATGTATGTTAACGGCGGTATGATCCCTATCATGCTCCTGTACAGAACACTGCACCTCACCAATTCCTTCTGGGTATATGTAATCCCGGGAATGGTCAGCGCATTTAATATGCTGGTTATGAGGACCTACATGGAGGGACTTCCGGATTCACTTCAGGAAGCAGCCCAGATCGACGGCGCAGGATATATGAAGATATTCGTATCCATCATTTCTCCTCTGTGTAAGCCCATCTATGCAACTGTAGCTCTTTTCGTGGCAGTGGGACAGTGGAACTCATGGTTTGATACAATGCTCTACAACCGTATGGCAGATCAGTACACAACACTGCAGTACGAGCTGATGAAGATGCTCTCTGCGGTTACATCCTTAAAGGGTAATGCAGGTGCAGCAACCACAGGTACCTCTGTTAACATCACACCTATATCAGTAAGAGCAGCAGCAACAATAATCACTATGGCGCCCATCGTCATGCTGTATCCTTTCCTTCAGAGATACTTTGTGGCAGGCCTTACCATCGGCGGCGTAAAAGAGTGATGGCCAAGGTTTAAAGAGAAGATATTATGAAAAAATATGAAAACTATCTTGAGTACTACGGAGTGAGTAAAGAAGCTGCCGACAAAAGATGCGGGGAAATATTCGACACGCTCTTTTACGGAAGCGAAGACGAACGCATATATCATCCCTGCGGGGAAGACATGGGGTATATGGTGGACACCGGCAACCTGGATGCCCGCACCGAAGGTATGTCCTATGGCATGATGATGTGCGTTCAGATGGATCGCAAGGATGAATTTGACCGCCTCTGGAAGTGGGCAAGGACCTATATGTATCAGTCAGAGGGTGTGCAGGCAGGCTATTTTGCCTGGTCCTGCGGCCTTGACGGTACCAAAAATTCAGAGGGTGCAGCCCCGGACGGAGAGGAGTATTTTGCTCTGGACCTGATATTTGCTGGCAACAGATGGGGATGCGGCGAAGGAATATTTGATTATCACAGACAGGCCAGAGAGCTTCTCCACAACATGGTGAGAAAGGGACGCGGTGATCTTCCGGGAAGGGCAATGTTTGACCCGGACAACCACTATATCAGATTTATCGCTGAGGCCGATTTTACGGACCCTTCCTACCATCTGCCTCACTTTTATCAGATCTATGCGCAGTATGCCTATGAGGAGGATCGGCAGTTCTTCCTTAAGGCGGCAGAAGAGAGCAGGAAGTTCTGGGTAAAGACCTGTCACAAGGACACAGGTCTTTCTCCTGAATATGCCAATTACGACGGATCGCCTTATATGCCGGAAAAGCCCTTTGGGATCCACTACCGGTATTACAGCGACGCCTACAGGACGATCATAAATACTGCCCTTGACCATGTCTGGGGAGCTGAGTATCAGTGGTCAAAGGACAACGCCGAAAAGCTTCTGACCTTCTTTAATGAGAGGCTTAAGGAGGGCAACTGGGACAGTGTGTTTACGGTAGATGGTAAGGTCCTGGAAGAGAAGGCCCTTCATCCCACAGCCGTGATCGCATCAAACGCTTCTGCAGCTGTTTTTGACAAAGAAGCAGCAAAGCCCTGGGTGACAATGTTTTTGGAGAGGGGCTTAAGGGAAGGCAAAAGACGCTACTATGACAACTGTCTTTACTTTTTTGTTTATTTGTTACTTTCGGGAAATTACAGAGTATATTAGAGATAATGAAAGCCGGGGAAATCGCTTCCCCGGCTTTTTTCTATAATGTATACGTAAGGGCTCAGTGCAAAAATTCTATGGATTTTAAGGAGCAGTTTCCGCTGCCTTTGTAGCACAGGTACAGTGCATGAACCCCTGAAAGTGGTTCTGTGAATTTGCATTCATGCCTTTCCCAGATATTTGAGCTGTCATTTATTATGATCTTTCCGACAGGTTCTTTTTCAAGATCCGTCTTCACCTCAAAGGTACCTTTGAAATAGGCCCTTGTCCTGATGCATAGGCCTGTTGCCTTATTGATGTCAAAATATTTAAATCCGATGGTAGTATTATCAACAATGTCTTTGATATATCCGTCATACGTATCCCCATCGCCGCCCTGCTGGACAACTCTCGGGGCATTGGGGCGAACGTAGATCTCGTGCTCATCAGTAAAGATATTGCAGGCTATGTATGAAGGATACTCACCGATATCGCTTAAGGGACCGCCGTTGAGGCCGCAGGATGTTATCTCGACCTGCTTTATGGAGCCGTCAGGCTCAAAATGTATCTTTTCAGCACAGCCCTGTCTTGAGAACCAGGTTCCGCTTGTGTGTCTGTGATAAAAGATATACCAGTCAGCACCGATCTCCACAATACTTCCGTGATTGTTGGCTCCGTAGGCTGTGGCATCTTCAGCTTTTTTGTAGCTGTCTATATGAAGATCGCAGTTACTTACAATAACACCGCCGTATTCATAGGGACCGAGAATGTCCCTGCTTGTGGCGTAGCACAGCTCGTGCATCACCTCGGAGGAGTAGATGAAGTAGTAGATGTCACCGTGCTTTCTGATGGAGGGGGCTTCAAAGAATGCATGGCCTTCAAAGCCTGTTCCCTTGCTGTAAACATTGCCGGGAGCTATAAATTCCGGGGCACGCTTTATTGTCAGCATATCCGTGTCAAGGACTGTAAGCATGGCTCCGTGTCTTGAGGCGTCCCCCTGTCCACAAAAGCCGGTGAACAGGTAGGTGAGCTTTCCTTCGGTAAGAACACCGGGATCAAACTGGGGCTCGTCGCCTTGTCTTTCTCCAAGGAGCGTTCCGTCTTCATAGTGGACATATCCGTAAAACTCAAAGGGACCATTGGGGGTATTGCTGACTGCAACAGAGACCACACTTACCTTATCAAGTACGTAGTACAGATAGTATCTGCCGTCAGGGCCAACCGTCACATCCGGAGCATACAGGCACATGTTTCCGCGTTTGTTGAGGGGATCCTGGGTCTTTTTGTAGATGACTCCCTCATAGTGCCAGTTGCCGGGATCGTCAATGGGAGCTGACCAGGTCACATAATCCCCAAGGCAGAAGGTCTCGCCGCCGTACAGGTCGTGGGAGCCATAGACATAAACCCTGTCATTAAATACATAGGGTTCGCCGTCGGGAATGTATTCCCAGGATGGGAGATAGGGGTTCACAGCCTGCTTTTTGCTGCCCTGTCTGATTCCACCCTCAAGCTTTGGATTTGCTCCGCAGGTGAGAAACTCCATTTCGGATTTTGTCTCATTGGTGTAGGGGGGCCAGATGGGAAGGCTCTCATCTGCCTCTGGACCCTTCGGATCTCCTGTCTTTATAAAGTTAGCAAAATAGCTGCACATCTGTCCGGCAAGATCAAAGTGGCGTCCCTCGTAAGGCCTGTGACACTTGTCCAGAGAGTCAAAGAAAAACCACAGATCACAGGAGTGAAAGGTTCCGGGGTATCCGTCGCCGGAGTGATCATCGCCCGGAATCTGCGGATCAAACCTGTAGTAGTAGAAGTGCCGGGAAGGATCCTTTTCAAGGGCTTCGCCAAAGGCGGCTTTGACAGATAACTCAACCATATTGACACCTGCCTGAGAGAATTCATCAGTTGTATTGCCTGCCATCACAGGAACGTCGCAGCATTTTCTTTCAATAAAGGACTTAACAGTATCCTGCGTGCAGAACTGTCCGTCAATAATGGGGAACATTCTGGGATTGTTTTTTACAAAGCGGTTGTAACCTTCAAATACTTCGGCTGTAGAAAGCTCACGCGCTTCTTCAAGACTCTTTACCCCAAGAAAGTCGAAAAATCTTTTGCCCAGATCCTCAGCCTTTTGAAGGTCAAGGGGCTTAAAGATATCATCTGTGGGGTCGGAGAGCCTGATGATGCCGCTTAGGATCGCAGCGCCTTTTATTATTGCTTCATTGTCCCTGCTGGCAAGCTGGTGCATGACACTGGCACCACCTGCTGACTGGCCGGCTATAGTTATCTTTTCAGGATCGCCTCCAAAAGCAGAAATGTTGTCATATACCCACCTAAGACCGGCTTTCTGATCCAGCAGGCCGAAATTAGCAGGCTCTTTTGGTGCCTCTTTTGTAATATCGGGATGGGCAATAAAGCCGAAGCAGTTCAGCCTGTAGCCCACGGTAACAACGATGACGCCGCGCTTTGCAAGCTGTTCGCCGTTAAATTCCATCTCTGCAGTATATCCCCACTGGAATGCGCCGCCAAAGAACCATACAAGAACCGGAAGCTTCTCGTTCTTTTCCCTGGCAGGAGTCCAGATATTCAGATAAAGACAGTCCTCACTCATTGGAATGTCAGGATCCACATGCCATTCCCTGCAGTAAATATCATCCCCGAGTCCGGGGGTGTCCTGAACGGAGATGGGGCCAAAGTCCTTAGCCTCGTATACACCTTCCCAGTCCGGGCAGGGCTGTGGGCTGCGCCATCTGTTCTTCCCAACAGGAGCAGCAGCAAAGGGCACGCCTTTATATACTGTAATCCTGGGATCAGTGGCAGCAAAGCCTTTTAGTTTTCCGTTTTTAACTTCTGTCTGTCTCAACATGATCGTAATCTCCCCTATACAGTCAGTTTGTTGTCAAAAGCTGTGTATTACAGCAAACGTCAGATATATCTGCCGATAACTATAATGATAGTTTCTTTTGGGCACAATTTCTTATCATATGAAGTTTTGTTTTTTTCATATGTTGCTTTCTGAAGTTTTTTCTTAATGTTCTGTTAAAAAAGCAATATATTATACTCAATACTTAGGGCTTGATGATAATATTATTGTGGAAAAATGGTATTTATACTTTATACTATATCTAAATCAATGATGCTTACATTTAAGGAGAACAGGATCCTGATGAGTAGGAAGAAATATAGGAAAACTAAGAACGGAACGATGAGTAACCGTTTTGAGAATATGATTCCAAACCTTGGTAAAAGGGAGATGATCATCATCTCAACGGCCATTTTCGCTGTAACGCTTGTGATCATTCTGATCATGGCATTCATAAAAGGTTCAGAGGATAATTCTTTGGGTGAGGTCATCTGGGATACCCAGGGCGCAAATGAGAAAGCGACTTCTGACGATGATGCGCAAAACACAGTTGTAGTCGAGACGGCGACGGCCGGGATGAAGAGCGAATCAACTCCGGACACAACTATACTTGCGAAAAAAGACGATGCGAAGGAAGGATACCTTAACAGATGTGTATTTCTTGGCGACTCCAGAACGGTTGCCATGGTAAACTATGGCTTTTTTAATGATGATGCCGTTTTGGCGCAGATCGGAATATCTCATCCGTCATTTGCATCCAACAAATTTATTAACAATGCCGGTAAGGAATATACATTAAAATCTTATCTGAAGTCTCATCAGGCTCCGGTCATCTATATTCTTCTGGGAGTAAACGGGGTCAATGATTCCAGCCAGGAGCATTATCAGAATGCATATATTTCACTTATAGACAGTGTTGTCGAGATGGCTCCCAATTCCAATATTGTACTTGTGTCGATAGGTCCCGTGGATGATAACGGAATCTATAAAAACAATGTCCAGAACGCATGGATAGATAAATACAATGATTTTCTGCTTGAAACTGCCAAGGAGAAACACATTTATTATCTCAACATCGCTGAAATCCTCAAAGGACCTGACGGACAGGTCAAGTCTGAATATAACGGCGGTGACGGACTTCATTATTCCGGTAAAGGATGCGAGGCCATTTTCAGATATATAGTAGAGCATCCTGTGCCCCAAATATCTGATGACGGTGAATATGTAGTTAAGTATATTAAGCCTGATCCCAAGAAGATCAAGGTTACTATGGACAAAGAATCGGGAATTGATGAAGATAAGCTGCAGGGGCTTATGGACATGATGACAGGAAACACAGAAAATCAGACTTCCTCAGACAGTGGCACTCAAAACAGCAAGGAAACGGAAGAGGAACTGCTGAAAAAACAGGAGGAAGAAGAGAAAAAGAAGTTAGAAGAGGAAGAGAAAAGGAAGGCAGAAGAGGAAGAGAAAAAGAAGGCGGAAGAGGAAGAGAAA
>JAEEGF011101020.1_pt1 | contig 10504 bp, 11 predicted proteins | sample 9134171 | NCBI WGS metagenome assembly JAEEGF01 (sample SAMN16246542, study PRJNA631951) | gut metagenome | biome: gut microbiome; feature: rumen; material: AP-attached | host: Bos | place: Iran: Karaj | collected 2018-10 | reverse complement strand
AGAACCAATACTTTGCACAGATAATGCAGCTATGATTGCAGCTCAAGGATACTATGATTTTATTAATGGTAAGAGAGCAGATTTAAAATTAAATGCTATACCAAATTTAAAAATAGGAAATAAGTAATAATGGCACTTTACACAATAGGTGATTTACATTTATCATTTAAAGTTAATAAGCCAATGGGCATATTTGGTGATAATTGGGATAATCACGAAAATAAAATAAAAGATAATTGGAAATACTATTTTGGAGAAGCTGAACAAGAACCAGAAGTTAAAAAAGAATTAAATATAATTAGAAATGAATTAAGAGAAATTAATCCTGAAAAAATAAGATGTATCGATCCCTGTATGGGTAGTGGAAATATTATTTGTTATTTATTTGATGTTTTTTATCTGATTTATAAAGAAACTGGGTATACAGATAAAGAAGCAGTAAAAAAGATAATAGAAAATAATATTTGGGGTTTGGATATAGATGAGAAGGTTTCAATCTTGGCAGATTTTTCAATTGTTATGAAAGCTAGGGAATATGATGAAACTTTCTTTTCTGATTCTATTCGACCTAAAGTCTATGCAATCAATGAAAGCAATAGTTTGCCAAAAGAAATAATAGATTATTTTTGCAATAGTAATTATTTAAAAAATGAAATAAAAAAAATAATAGAATTAATGAGAAATGCAAAAATATATGGCTCTTTAATTAAAATTTCAGATATTGATTTTGGAGCAATATTCAAGCGTATAGACGAAATAAAAAAAGATAATAACAATAATAATATAGAAATAATCAATCAGTTAATTTCAATTGTTGAAGTAGCAGAAATGCTTTCACAAAAATATGAAATTGTAATTACTAACCCTCCTTATATGGGTGGAGGTGGAATGAATAAAGAATTAGCTTCTTTTATGAAGGAAAACTATCCGAATACAAAAACAGATTTATTTTCAGCATTTCTAGAACGAGGGTTAGAGTTGGCGGCTCCTAATGGATACAGTTGCATGGTAACTATGCAAAACTGGATGTTTATTCCTAGTTTTGAAAAATTCAGAAAAGTAATAATTAACAATCATACAATTACTTCTTTATTGCATATGGGCAATATGGTCATGGGAATTGCTTTCGGAACTTCTGTTTCTGTATTAAGAAAAAATAAAATACATAATTACAGGGGAATTTATAATCATATTACACAGTCTGATATTATTGATGAAAAGCCTTTTGAGTTTCCTGTTAATAAAAACAGATTGGTTAAAATGTCTTCAGAGATATTTAATGTAATACCTGGGGCACCTGTGGCTTATTGGGCTAGTAAAGAGCTTTTGGAAGCTTATAAGAATGGGATCATTGGTGATAAGTATGAAGCCTGTGTTGGCATACAGACAGGTGATAATAACAGATTTTTGAAATATTGGTTTGAAGTGCCTCTAAATGAAATTGATTTCAATAAAAATGATAATTTAAACTTCAAAAAACGCTGGTATCCGCATCCAAAGGGTGGGGCTTTTCGTAAATGGTATGGAAACTATGATTATGTTGTTAATTGGCAAAATAATGGTGAAGAAATACACGAATTTAATAAATCAAGAATATCTATAGATAAGTATAATAGAAATGGCATTAGTTGGAGCCATACTACTAACGGAGCTTTTTCTGCAAGAATTTTCTATAATTCGACTATTCCTAATATAGAAAATCCTGTTTTATTCTGTGATGGAAAAGAACAAAAGTATTTATTGGCATTATTAAATTCTAAAGTAGCAGATTATTTGCTGAATATGATTAATTCTACTATGCATTATCATGTTGGGGATATTCTGCATCTTCCTTTTATAAATGTTAAAAATACTTCAAAAATAGAAAATATTTCTGAAGAAAATATTAAATTAGTAAAATCAGACTGGGATTCCTATGAATATAGTTGGAATTTTGCTCATCACCCTTTCTGTAAAACAAATAAAAAGTTATTATCTGATTGTTATTTGATTTGGGAAAAAGAAAAGAATCTTGGCAGAAAAAAACTAATAAGAAATGAAGAATATTTAAATAAGGTATTTATTGAGCTTTATGGTTTACAACGAGAATTGTCTTCAAAAGTTGAAGAAAAGTATATTTCAATAAAAAAGGCTGATAGAAAAAAAGAAATAATTAATTTCTTATCTTATGCTGTTGGCTGCATGTTTGGCAGGTATTCTCTGGATAAGGATGGGCTTGTTTGCACTGATAAGGAATTAAAAAGAGAAAATTATATAAGCTATATTCCCGAAAAAAACAATATAATAACCATATGTAAAGATAAGTTTTTGAAAAATGATATTATTACAAAATTAGAAGAATTTCTTGCTATAGTTTATGGGAAAGACTCTTTGGAAGATAATCTGACTTTTATTGCTGAAAGCTTAGGTGGAAAAGGTGAATCAAGACAAATTATCAGGAATTACTTTTTAAAGAATTTCTTTGTTGATCATTGTAAAACATATCAAAAGAGACCTATATACTGGTTATTTGATTCAGGAGATAAAAATGCCTTTAAATGTCTGATTTATATACATAGATATCAGCCAGAATTATTAACAGATATAAGTAATAGCTTCATTATTCCTGTTCAGTCAGAGTATTTTCGTATAATAAAAGACTTTAAAAAACTAAAAGATAAAGTTAAAGGTGAAGATAAAACAAAATACATTAAGTTAATTAAACATTTGGAAGAGCAGATTGAAGAATTGCAAATCTATCATAAGAAAATCAATTGTTTGGCTAAATCAAATATTAATCTTTCATTGAATGATGGTATAAAACATAATTATGCTATTTTACAGAGTGTTTTAACTCATATAAAGTAATATGGGCTGCTGTAGTGTATTTTATTTTAATAAACTTAGTTAGTTTTTTTATGTATTTTTACTATATTTATTATTTCGTAGATGATTAAACCTAATATTATTAATACAAGAATATATTTAACCCATACGCCATTATTAGGCTGTTGTATCGGTTTCATACCTAGAAGGGAACGATGTCTGTTGGCTTCTATTTCATCGCCATTTTTTTCTGATAATTCAAGATAAACAAGTCTTAACTTAGTATTATTAGGATTAGCCAATAGTTTTTTATCTAACTCTATTTTAGCTAACTCATAGGGCATATTTTTTAGTTGTTCAATAAATTCTGATTCTTCGATTACAATTTCTGACCTATTGTTAGGGTAAAGTGAATGAATATCTTTTTTTATCCACATCGGCTTAGTCTGAGTTGAATCTATGGAATTCGCTTGTTGCCAATAAGATTCAGCCTGCTTAGGGTTTCCTGATATCATTGCTTTTTTGGCTTTTTGCATCAAGGTAAAAGCAATATCTTTTTTGGTTATTTCTAATTTATTTTGAGGTTTTTTCTGAGGAGCAGCCTGGACAAAATATGAGATAGAAAAAAAAGAACAAAAGAAAATAAATATAATTAGAACAAAACGAAAAACAGATATTCTCATGGGGCTACTGTTGGTGAGGCTATTATCTTAATCATTCTTATTTTGTTTTTTTCACGAGTGTTATCGCCAAGTTTATTTTGATAAGGGTATTCATCAATAGACATTGAGTTCAGTCTTATGTTTTCAATCATAGTAGCAGAAGCATTTGCTTCTTTTTCCCAAGCAACTGACCAATCGCCGGAAGCAATTTCAAAACTTGTATTGCTGGCATAATTGGTTGATACTATCCAGTAAGTATCTGTTGAAGTACCCCAAAGATGTTCTGGAATACTGTTATCTCTGAGTCTATCATTTCTAAGAAAACCATAGTGGCTTAAAGAAGCAATTTTTACAGATATAATTTCTGGAGTATCTGTTGCACAGAAATCTATCCATTCACTATTTGATGCTAGTCTAGCCATGTCTATTGCTTCTCTGAGCTGGCTCAAATCTGTATTATAAAAGGCTTCTTTTTCTCTTATGACTTGAGTTTGTTCGTCAGGCATAAGTTTTAAGGCTATGATTGTTGCTACGATTAGCATAATCATAACCATCATAAGCATGGAACCACGTTTATTTATTGTTCTACGCATTTTTTTTGCCTTTAAATATTTCTCTACTTTAATATTAATATCATCGACTGATATAAGCAAGACCGACAGAATATTTTTCGGTCGGTCTTAACAATTTAATAATTATTTTATTTCTACATTTCTGAGAGCTTCAGCCGCATCTTCAGGTGGTGTTGGATTGATATAGAACCCGGAACCCCATTCAAAACCGGCTGTCTTGGTAAGTTTTGGTATTATTTCAACATGCCAGTGATAAAAATCTTTATAAGAATCAGAACATGGGGAAGAGTGGATAATAAAGTTGTAGGGCTGACCTGGCAACAAAGTTTCGAGTTTCTTCAATGCAAGCTGAAGAGTGTTGGCAAAAAGAGGAACCATTGAGTTTTCAAGCATTTCAAAGAATGGAAAATGATTTTTGGGTGCAATTTCCATTTCGAATGGGAATCTTGAAGCAAATGGACAGAATATTATGAAGTTATCGTCTTCAAAAACAAGTCTGCTTTTACTTTTTGATTCCTGCTTGATTATATCGCAGATTAAGCAGCGGTCATGGTAGTGAAAATACTCTCTGCAGCCTTCCAGTTCTTCTTCTATTCTTTTGGGAATAATCGGAGTAGCGATAATGTGAGAATGAGCATGAGATAATGCAGATAACCCAGCACCGCTGTTTTTTACAATCATTAAATGTTTATATCTCGGGTTTTTCTTTAATTCTAAAAGACGCTGTTTGTAAGCCCAGATTATTTCTTTAACCTGAGTTGGTGTGGCGTTTGAAAAGGTTGTGGTATGTTCTGGAGCTTCTATAACCATTTCATGAACACCTATAGAGTTCATAGCATCGAACATTCCAATTCCTTCTCGATTTGAATCGCCTTCAGGAATAAGAATCGGAACTTTATCGGGTATGATTCTTACCCACCAGCCAGGAGTGTTGGCTGCTGTTCCAGCAGTTCTAAAAGAAAGAGTTTCTGGAGGTGTCATTGATTCATGACCTTGGCAGAATGGACAGTTTTCAGCAGAATCATTAGCTACTTCAGCAACCTTTTTAAAATCTGACGGGCGTTTGCCTCTTTCAGGAGAAATAATTACCCATTGTTTAAGAATTGGATCTTTTCTAAGTTGTGGCATTTGAATTATTCTCCCTTATTTGCTTTTAATCAAGAACTGAGCAGCTTTTTCTGGAGCTACTGGGTTGATATAAAAACCGGAACCCCATTCAAAACCTGCTGTTTTTGATAGTCTTGGCAGAATTTCAATATGCCAGTGATAATAATCCGCACAATGTTCATCACAGGGTGAAGTATGTATAACAAAATTAAATGGCGGATTATCAAGAGTTTTAATCAGTTTTTGAAGAGTGGAATGCATTACATCAGCCAGACCATCTATTTCTGCTTCGTCGATATCACCAAAGGAGTCTTTATGATCTTTGGGAGCTATCCATGTTTCAAATGGGAATCTGGAAGCAAATGGTTCAAAGGCAACAAACTGTTCGTTTTCGTGTACTACTCTGTCGCCTTGGCTAAGTTCCTGTCTGATGATGTCACAGAATACACATCTTTCTTTGTAATAGTAATAGGTTTTAGCACCGTCTATTTCTTCCATGGCTCGTTTAGGAATAATAGGAGTGGCTATAAGTTGTGAATGAGGATGGTCGAGACTAGCACCAGCTGCTTGGCCATTATTTTTGAATATAAGTATATATCTAAAACGACGATCTCGTCTTAAATCGCGGTATCTGTCAACATATGCGTGAAGAATACGAGCTATTTGTTCTGTTGTGTAATTATGAAAACCGTCTTCGTGTCTGGGCGATTCTATTATTACTTCATGAGCTCCTACGCCATTCATCATGTCATAAACGCCAATACCTGTTCGATCTAAATCTCCTTCAATCTGTAATGCAGGAAATTTATTCGGTACAACCCTGACAGCCCAACCAGGATTATTGGGAAGGGTATCTGGAGTACGGTATGACATTACTTCTGGTGGAGACATACTTTCGTTGCCTTCACAGAAAGGACATTTTATTTGTTGATGTGGAGGTTGAACAGTCTTGAAATCTTCTGGGGTTTTCGCCTGTTCATGCAATATAATAACCCATCTTTTGGTGACGGGATCTTTTCTAAGCTGAGGCATTTATTACTCCTTATAGCTTAAGTAGTGTGGATTATACTATAGTATAATAATAATTCGCAACATTTTTGATAAGTAGGATTAATAGTTAAAATGAGCAGTATTTTAAGTTAAATTTTCTTTTATAATAAGATATCTAAAGAGTGAAAAAATATTTAAATTTTTAACGGGGTACAAAAATTACAACAAAAAAGTTGACAACTGACGTGCACTTGGGTAATTTAGAAATGGTACGAAATTTACTCGCTTATCAATAGGTAATTATATATAGAGGTAACTAAAGTGGGACGTAAAAGAACCTGTGAATTGCCCTTTTGTCACGGTGTTGTAGAGGGCACGAAAAATAAAAGAAGATGTGATAACGATAGAAATATACATCTACATCAGATTATTTCTAAAAGTGTAAGACGTATTATGCGATATTTAGAAAACCATGGTGAAGTAACAGCTAACGATGTTAACCATGATTTGTTTAAAGGCGAACTTGATAAAAACGAAAAAGGTTCTATGTACCGACTTTTTCAAGCAATGGTTCGCGAAAACTATCTTGTTGAATGTGGCAAAAAAGATGGTCTAAAGGTTTATTGTTGTACAAAGAATAATAAGCCTGAAAATATTGAAGAAAAAGAAGAAGTTCCTGAAGTTGAAGAACAACCACAGGAATCTCAGCCAGCTCCAATAGTTATTGAACGCAGACTAAGCCCAGAAGAAATTCTATTGGGTAAGTTAAGAGAATTTGTTCATATGAAGAGTGGACAATGGAATCACGAAGATTGGGTTTGGTTATTGAACAGACCTGATATTAGAGAATTTGGTATGTCTGAAAATGATATCGGTCGCCTTTTGGAAGAAGAAAAGGCAAGATATTGGTTACAAAGAAATAATTACTGATAAGCCAGAAAAGGGTTTGATAAAAATCAAACCCTTTTCTTTTTTTTTATACTTGTTTTTAAGTCATAAAAAAAGCACTATTTTGAAATAGTGCTTTTTTTTATCTTATTATTTATTCATCATCGTCTTCTTCGTCATCGTCGTCGAAGTCGTCATCATCTTCATCATCGAAGTCTTCATCGTCATCTTCGTCATCGTCGTCGAAGTCTTCATCATCAAAGTCTTCATCATCGTCGTCGAAATCATCGTCTTCGTCTTCATCGTCGAAGTCGTCATCGTCTACATATTTTTTCTTTGCAGCTAGCAATTCTAGATCTTCATTATCATAATAATATTTTGGCATAATGATTACCCCTTTCTGGTGGTCAAGTGTCAAAATTGAATTAAACTATACAGATTGCAATATATGCATAGTTGTTTATTGGTGTCAACAAATTTTTTTTAAATTTTTATGAATTAATCAAATATTTTTTAACAAAGAAAGTATTTCCTCAATAAATATAGTTTAAAAGCTTAAAAATTATTGAACTGTTAATATATGATTGTAAAAGTTTATTAATCTATGTTTTAACTGTATGAAAATTAAAAATATGTCTGATTTTGTTAAATCTCTTCTAAAAACAGATGTCATTTTTAGAAAGTATTTTATAAACAATAGATTAATAGTAGATTCTTTTTTGAAATTTTTTAAAAAGTGTACACTTATTTTCTTGACTATTGTTAAAATTTGTTTTAATATACATCAACCAATTTGGTTTATTAGGAGATAAATTGATGTTTCAGGGCCTTTCAGAAAAGCTGATGAGCGTATTCGACAGAATGCGTGGAATAGGTAAGCTTACCGAAAAAGATGTTGATGCTGCTCTAAACGAAGTTAAAATGGCTTTATTGGAAGCAGATGTTAACTTTAAGGTTGTTAAAGGCTTTATCAAACGCATTAAAGAACGTGCTTTGGGCGCTGAAATATTAAAGAGTCTTACTCCTGGTCAGCAAGTCATAAAGATTGTTCATGAAGAACTAGTTGTTCTCTTAGGTAGCGAAAGATCTAAAATTACTGTATCTCCCAAGAAACCCACAATCATTATGATGGCTGGTCTGCAAGGTTCTGGTAAAACTACAACAAGTGCAAAATTGGCTTTGAATCTTCGTAAAGAAGAAAAAAAGAAGCCGTTGCTGGTTGCCTGTGATATCTATAGACCTGCAGCTATCAAACAGCTTCAAGTTCTAGGTGATCAACTCGGAATTGAAGTCTTTGTCGGTGAAGAAGGGCAGAAGCCTGCTTTAATAGCAAAGAATGCAGTTAAGTATGCTCTTGATAACGACTTAGATACTGTAATTATAGATACTGCTGGTCGTTTACATATCGATGAAGATATGATGGGCGAAGTGAAGGATATTAAAGAAAGTGTTAATCCTCATGAAATCCTTCTCGTAGTTGATGCAATGACTGGTCAGGATGCTGTTAATATGGCAACAGCATTTAATCAGATGCTGGAACTTACAGGGATAATCTTAACTAAACTAGATGGTGATGCTAGAGGCGGTGCTGCACTTTCAATACGTGAAGTTACTGGTAAACCAGTAAAATTTGTAGGTGTTGGCGAAAAGACCTCTTCTCTTGAACCTTTCTATCCGGATAGAATGGCTCAAAGAATTCTTGGTATGGGTGATGTGCTTTCTTTAATAGAAAAAGCACAGGAAAATTTTGATGAAGAAAAGATGAAGGAAATTGAAAAAAGAGTTCTGGATGCAGAATTCAACTTCAATGATTTCCTTTATCAACTTGGTCAGATTAAGAAAATGGGACCTCTTGATCAATTATTAGGAATGATTCCTGGCTTATCTCAGTTGGGTAATCTTTCTGAATTTTCATTCGATGATAAGAGGTTCAAACGTTTTGAAGCAATAATTCTATCTATGACAGAAAAAGAAAGAAATCATCCTGATATTCTTGATGCTTCCAGACGAAAAAGAATTGCTGATGGCAGTGGGAATGACATTGCTGAAGTAAATATGATGTTGAAACAATTTCAACAGATGCGTAAGATGATGAAACAGCTCGGTAATTTTGGAAAACGCCGAGGTGGTAGATTATCTAAGTTTTTTGGAATGTAAGAACTGAATTATTCGGTTTGAACAAATATAAGGAGTTATTATAATGGCCGTATCTATTAGATTAAAAATGCTCGGGACTAAACACAGACCCAGCTACAGAATCGTAGCTCTTGATAGCCGCAAGAACCGCGATGGTATCACTCTTGATAACCTCGGTATGTATGATCCTTTAGCTTCTGAAGCTAAAGTTGAAATCAAAGAAGAAGAAATAATCAACTATTTGAATAATGGTGCTATTCCTTCTCTTACCGTTAAGAACCTTCTTCGCCAGAAGGGTATTGTAAGAGTTCAACAGAAATCTGAAAAAGGTTCTGTTAAATTGGTTTGGGCTAAACGTGCTTGATTGAGTCAGAGGTTCATAAATGACTCAGATAGCTCAGAATACGCTCGAACGGTTAGTAAAAGCTCTTGTTGAGCATCCTGATGAAGTTGTTGTTACTCCAATTGAAGGTGAAGGAACAATAGTTTTTGAAGTTCAGGTTAATCCTGATGATGCCGGCAAGATTATAGGCAAGAAGGGTAAGACTATAAACGCTCTTCGAACTATAATTAGAAGTTCAGCTAATACCGGAACCAAGAAAGTAATAATGGAACTGGTTTAAGCTTGATTTAGGGTCTTATGGCTAACACTTTGAGAAAACCTGATATAATCTGTATCAAATCTGCCAAAACTGTTGTTCCAAAAGAAGAAAATTGGATAGCAATAGGGGAGGTTCGTAAAACAGTTGGTTTACAGGGTTGGCTTAGAATTGGCCTAATGACCGATTTCCCAGACAGGTTCGAGCCAGGCGAAGAATTGCTTTTAAAAAAGCAGTTTGGCGAACCCGAATCTGTTGTAGTCAGTGAATGGCGACCACATTTTGCTGAAAACGCAGTTGATATTCTGTTAGAAGGAATAGATAGCTGTGAGATTGCTGCCGAATATGTGAACAGACTAGTTGTTATTCCTAAAGAAGACCGTGAAGAATTGGATTCAGATGATGAATTCTATCCTGACGAGTTAGAAGGAATGCAAGTTTTGTCTCCAGAAGGCGTTCTTTGTGGAAGAGTTTTGAAAATGGAAGCTGATGCTCCTTGTCCTTATTTACTAGTTTCTAGTAAGGAAGCTGGCGAGGTAATGATTCCTTTCAGACGTGACTTTATTGGCGATGTTGATAAAGCAAAAAGAACTCTGAAACTTGTTGAACAGATTTCTTATCATATTCCGGTAGAATAAAATGAGAGTAGATATAATTACTCTGCTCCCGCAGATCTTTGAAAAAGTATTTGATGAAAGCGTTCTATGTTCTGCCGTTAAAAATGGCTTAATCGATGTAGTCATGC
>JAEEGF011551481.1_pt1 | contig 10505 bp, 11 predicted proteins | sample 9134171 | NCBI WGS metagenome assembly JAEEGF01 (sample SAMN16246542, study PRJNA631951) | gut metagenome | biome: gut microbiome; feature: rumen; material: AP-attached | host: Bos | place: Iran: Karaj | collected 2018-10 | reverse complement strand
CCTCATCGAGCATCTGGTATAATCACACAAGAACTAATCCATAAAAAAGCGTCTCTAGTTAGAGGCGCTTTCTTTTTGTTTCTCTTCAAACCATTCCAGTTTGTCCTGATAGTACTTCCGCAAGTCCTTCCACTTGTAGTAAGGATATTGCTTCGTCTTCACAGGCAGCGTCACTTCGCGCTCGTTCAGCAGCGCCTTTACCAAGATGTCGCCCTTGCCGTTTACAGGACGGTAGAACACCAGCTGAATGTTGCAGGCCATGGGGAAAATCTTGTAGTTGCGCCATTGCTCGTCCAACTTCTCCAGATCGTCAACCTTCGCTCCGCAGTTGCCTAGCTCCAGCAGACAAGCCAGCGGCATCACGCACACCTCATGTCCGAAGCGCAGCACGGCGCCCGTCTGTGTCGTGGTGTCAGCCACCTGGATGATGTCTTTCAGCAGGTTCGCCTGACTGAAGGGCAGCACACCGCCCGTCTGTGGCGAAGCAGCATAGTCCAGATACCATCTGATGTTACGCATGCGCCACTGGTAGTAAATCTCATCCTCCGTAAAGATGGGATAGAGGTCCAGATTGTATTCGTGACTCTGCATATTGCTGGCCACGTCGAACAACTGATACACCAGCGGTGCCCCACCCTTCAGGCTGTCGTTCACCCACTGGGCATCGTTGAACAACACACCCATCAGTCTTTCAGGCTTGCTGTTCTTGAAGAATTCGCGCTCCTTCTCGTGGCGCAACTCGCGACTCTTCTCACGCGCCTTCTTGATAATGTCCGTACGAGGCTGATTCAGATAGTATTGCAACGATTCGCTAGCGTCATTATGGAACGTAGCTGTAGGATTGGCAGCAGCCAGTTCCTCACACTCAGCCACCATCGACAAGATGCAGCGAATCACCACCGTTGAGCGCGCGTCAATGTGCACACCCTCCTTCTTGAAAATCTCGGGGAAGTTCTGCACCATGCGCTTTCCTATGCCGTGATGCTGTCGCTCACCCACGCTGGAGAGGTCGCCCGTACGCTTGATTGAGGTCTTGTAGATTTCCTCCACCTGTCTCAGCACGTCCTCACCCGTGGCCGTCAGTTTGCCCTGTTCCTTCGCCTTGCGCAGGGTTTCCAGGGGGTTCAGATAGCTGTTCTCACTCGTCAGCCATCGTGAACCGTGACGTCCGTAGTGGTTCATCAGGTAAGGCTCATACCCCTTCGGAGCAGGAGTCAGTGCCTTCGTAGCGGGATAGTTGTCATAGTCCAGATAATTGCTGGCCGACAAGAATTTGTTGGCCTTAATCTCCTCACGCGCTGTCTGTGCACATAGCCCCAGCGCCATACAGAGGGTCAGTAGAATAGTTGTCAGTCTTTTCATGTTTAATATTTCTGAGCGAAGCGAATTTAATTTTTAATGTATATATTAACCGTCGACTTGGTTTCCTGTCCCATGGCGTTGTAGGTAGTCTCCACCTTCATGGTCTTTACCCATCCGTCGTCCTGCAGTTCGTAGGTAGCCGTCTCTTTCGCGTCAATCTTCAGCATACCGCTGTTCATCAGCTGGTCAATGTTCTCCTTCACCATGTCAGCCTGGGCGGGCATAGCCTTCTCCACCTGACTGATGATGGCCTGCTTCATCTCGTCCTTGGTCATGTTCATGCTACCGTTGGTGGTAATGCTCTTACCGTTTACGAAGTACATACGCTTCATCTTCATACCCTGCTCGTTGGTATATTCGTCCTGCATACCCGTCATCAGCGACTTACCGTTCAGCATCATCGGGCTGGTCGTGTTCTGCATGCTCTTCAGCAAGTCCTCCTTCGTCACGCCGTTCATAATCTGGTTCTTCAGCGCATCCTTCTCCATCAGCTGGCTCAACATGGGCACCTGCTTGTATATTTCGTCCACCAGATTGTTTGCAGTCTCGTCTATTTTCACCTTCAGCTCGTCATAGTTGTCCAGGCTCTTCACTTTTCCGTCCTTATCGGTTGTCAAGCGCAGGGTCAGACCCTTCATCAGCTGCTGCGCACCACTCATCATCAAGCCTGCTATGTTGCCCTCCTTGGCGTCGGTCTTGAAGTCGGTGGTCAGCACCTCCATCTTGTAACCATCCTTTGTCTCGCCCGTCACGGCATACTTCGTCTCCAGTGTCATGTTCACTTCCGGCTGTCCGGGAATCGCTATCTTGCTCTCTGTTACATACACCTTCTCCATGCCCTTGGCCATCTTCGGGGCCACCTTCGTCTGAGCCTGTGCGCCCAGCATCATTGTCAGCATCAAGCCGACCATCATCATTTTCTTCATCGTTATTGTGCTGTATTATTTTCAGGAATCAAATTACCCTTCTCGTCAAATTTAAACGTACGTGTGTAGTCCAGTACACCCTGGTTGATCAGCTGTGCAAAGTCAGCCACTTCGGCTCCCTGGACCGTACCTGCATCCCCCACTACGTCTGTTTCGCCCATACCTATCTGGTAGCCAGCAGCATTAAAGATACCATATTCTGCTTTCGTGCGGGTGGTATATTTAAACGACTCCAAATTGTCAATGCTCTGCTTCAGCGTCACCTTACGCGAGAACTTAAACGTGGTGGGCAGTTCGCCGTTTGCCGTTGCATAGCACACATAGTCAGCATCCACGTATTCACTTGTTAGCACGGTTGTCTTCTTATTACCCATTTGATCTTCGATGGTCAACTCTATAGTACAATAATCCAACATATCCTTCGTGTTGTCTATGTCGAACTCCATCATCATATACTTCGGAGTCTTGTCGTAAGCGCCATCGTCGTTGCTACTGTCGCTATTACATGATGTCAATACTGTTGTGGTCATTGCGCAGCAAAGGACGGCTGCTAGCGTCATCAATACTTTTTTCATTTTCTCTTTTCTTAGTTCAGTTAATTAAGTTAATATTTATTCTGCCTACAAAGGTAAGTATAATAAATGAGACTGCCAAACTTTGGCAGTCCCAATTATCATCTTTTAAAATTGGTTCTTCTGCGATTACAGCTAGGCTTTACCGCAAAGTGAATCCAGATGACGTGTGCCTTCTGTTCTATCAGCAATTCATCGAAATCCTCGTGGTTCAGGTCTGAGATGTCGAGCAATATCGCTGCGTAGCGCAAGGCTTGTTCAATACCGATACACCTTATATCAACGGCGCACCCCGTTAAGTGATTGCTCAACGTAGCGCCACCTACCGCTTTGTTCACTTCGGGCGAACGGAACCCTGAGTTGATGATGATGGGGTCGTCGCCATCTCCATAGAGGTCGTTCCACTTTTTCCTCAATCGTTCCAGCCATTTGCATAGGCGCTTTAGATTATTCACTTGTGCCTCGTTGGGCACGTTCTTAATTCCAGTGTTCGTTTTCGTTAACTCAGCGAGTTTGAAGTGTGGCGTTAAGCGAGTGCAATCAATCTTGATTGAATTGCCGAGCGCAGCCACACTCGACGAAGTCAAATGCTCGCTGAGATTGCATAGTTTATCCATTTCTTTTCTTCTTGTTTACGTTAATCGGTGTACTGTTAGGGAAGGCGATGCTATAAGCCTTATCGAGGGCTCTCAGATTGATTTTCCAAAAGCTGATGCCCGTCTTCACCGCCACAATCGCTCTTAATAGTTCGCGATGTTTGCGCGGATAGAGCGAAGGTGCAGGCAGTTCGTTCCAGCCTTCCTGCTCGCACAAGCGGCACACTTCCCAGATAAAATCGTCATCGGCTTCATAGCCGAACCATGCTTTCAACACATTGCGGATGCAGAACCGCTTATACTGACCTGTGAGGAGGCGCCTCGTGCGCTCCAGCTTTCGCCAGAGCACCACGAAGCATGCCTTGTTGTTTTCAATCGTCATCATAACTTGAAACCTAAATCATGAAACCTGAAACTTCTTCTTGTACTCCTCGGTCTTGCAATACCTGTCGCTCGCCTCATCGTAGGCTATGTACCCACGACTCTGCCATACGCGCAGGGTACTCTCACCGTCGCCATTGCGACCTTGCTGCTGGCGCATCTGGCGGTACTGCTCTTTCGTGAACTCATCAGGCAACAACTCCAGCAGATTTTGTGGTCCCGACTGGCGCTGAATCTCCACTTCCTCGCGCAGTTCTTTCTCCAGTTGTTGACCGAAATACAGCATCTTGCACCACAGGTTATATTGCTCGCTCCAGCGCACAAAATCCGCAATCTCCTTCGACCACTTGTAGCCGTGCGCCACATAGAGCACCATCCCTTTCAACCAAGCTATCACGTTGGCACGATACGAGAACACCCTGTAGGCCTCGCTCTCATAGAGCTTGGCAGCATCCTTGTTCTCTTGCTTGATGTCCAATGCCAGCTTCTTCGACTGCGAGCACTCTATCAGTCCGTTGGCAGCCTCCAGGCGGTCGATGTAGGGCTTCAGCTCCTGCGCAAACGTGTGGTCGTAGATGCCCAGAATCGGTGCCGTATCATCGTCGTCGTCATCACTCCTGATAATCGTCGAGATGTCCAGTCGGCTCACCGTTCCGTCATTCACCATCTTATAGAAGAACTTGCGGGCATTGGGCGGTGTGGTCGAGGCGTTGAAGTTCCAGCGCAAAGGGGCTATACCACTGACCGAATCGGCACCTACGCGCTCCTGACCGGCATCAGAGTTGTCAAACGCCTTACGAATCAGCAATCCCACTTCATCCACCGTCCCCTTCGATGTCACCTTCTTCAATCCCTCTATCTCGTCCACGATGGTATAGATGAATCGCTGGCCATTGTTGTTGGCATCCACGATGCGCTGGTTGAAGACGGCATCCGTCAGGTTGTCTATCAACATCTGGATACAGATGTCCGTGGGTCGCGGGTCTTTCTTCTGCTTCGCACCCGGATTCTTCTGCTTCCATTCCGCCTCACGCTGACGGTTAGGTTGGTCGCGCTGCTTGATGTCCTCCATGATAAACTCGATGGGTTTCTTGATGGTGCCCTTACCTATCGACTGCCTACCTATCAAGATATTCATAAACGTGGCCTCGTGCTCCACGTTGTCCCAGTAGCGGAACTTTACACCGTGCAGGTGGGCACCCAGTGCCGGGAACACCGCATTGGCCACGGCAGGCTTGTAGAACAGGGGCACGTTCTTGGTCAGCAACTTAATCAGTGGCGGCAACTTCTTGGGCATCGGTGGTGGTGTGGTCATCGTGCCGCCGCAAGCCTTCACGCCCTGCTGCGACTTCAACGCCCCGAGCACCTGCTTCAATCGGTACGACATACCCTCGCGCGGCTTCTTGTTCAGTGCATTTTCCAACGTCTGGCGATACTCCGTCAAATCCTCCTGCGTACACGTACCATCCGGCTTGGCCCAATAGTTGGGAATCACCTGCATCAGTCGCTCCAGCGAGTATCCACAGATGCTACGGATGGTCACTGCCAGTTCAAACGTCAGTGCATTACGGTCGCCCTCTACAGGCTCCTTGCCACCATTAAACAGTTCCCAATATTTCGCGATGATGTCCGTGTAAAGCACCTCATTGTACTTCGCCTCTGAATCGTGAGCGACTGGTGAATCATAGGGACTGGCTTCGTGATTCTGTGAACCATGGGGACTGGTTCCGTGATTCTGCATAGAATCATGAACCTGTCCCCTGTGGTTCACCTCCGGCGCAGCTGAATTGTCAAACAAAGCGTCATCCAGAAACAGCAGTTCGGCTTCAGTTGTAGTAAAGAACACGCGGGTGATATCCTTCGCTTGCGCATCAAACTTCACGCCCAGCAACTCTGAGGCCCACTTCAGATTCTCCTCCTGCGACATTTCGGTTCGTCGACTGAACACCAGATGATAGCCCTTTGTTGCCGAACGTTCCAGCATCTGCAGTCCTAGCACATCTTTCTTGGCAAGCACCATCTCGGGCACCTTCTCCATACGCTCGCTGAGCCACGCCTGCTGCTCCTCTGCCGACAGCTCCGCAGGCGCCTTGAAGTCGATATCCATCCCCACGGTGGTACTCATCCGTTTCGAGCCCTTCAGTGTGCCGTCATCGTTAGGCAGACACGAGTAATTCATCTGCACCAGACTCGCCTTCAAGGCCCCGTCGCCCTGTCGGATGCGCGCCACATTCTCCTTCTGGAACCCGCCGTTGCGCAGACTCAGATACTCTTCACGGTTCGGAACGGGGCGCATCATTTTCACTCCGTTCTGCTTATAAATATAATGTACACTCATCGTTATTCGTGTTATTCGTGAGATTCGTGTTCGTTAAAAATTTGGGTATCCCAATTTCGCGTTGAGGAATCGCAGACCAGCCATCGTCCACGTCATATACACCTTCACCTTCTTCTCACCCTTCAGCGAATAACTGACGTGCGTTCGAAGGGCTGTCAGTCCGCGGTCAGCCAAGTCGTCAGAGATGTTCCAATGCCCGCCACGGCGGTACTGGATTCCCATGTCGCGCAACACGGCATTGAAGTCATACACCTTCATGTTAAACGTCTTGGCCACCTGTGTCGCCGTCAACGTGTCCTCGGCGTCCTCGTTCAGCATGCAAAGCGTGCGACAAACAATGGCGTCGGCACGGTTGATAATCTCTTCATTGGAGAGCTGGCGCCCTTGCGCATCCTTCGTGGGGATATAGCCGCCCGTCTGTCGGATCTGTGGCAGCACCTCGCTGGTCACCCAACGCTTGAAGGCCTTCGCCTGTGGCAGTTTAGAAGAGAGAATCAGCGCGTAGAGTCCCGACTCGTTGATGAGTGTTACACGGGTTTCGTAGGCAGTGTCGCGAATCGCGACGGTGCCCTTATCCTCGGCATCTACATGCTTACTCAGAGCATCGCGGGTATTGCTGTAGCCCAGTGCCGTAGCCACATCTTTACCCACAAACATGATTTGGTTATTAACTTGGCAAGTACGAATCTCGCCAAATACTTCACTTGTAAAAATCTGAATATTTGTTTTCATTGTTTTTTGAGTTGATTATGATCGACTTTTTCTCGCCATGCCAAAGTTCAAACGAGTTTGACTTTGGTCATTTGGCTTATCGAAAAAGTTGAATTAGCATCGACTTTTACATCGATCGAGAAGAAGCATTCAGATTCCTTGGCCATTTACTCGAGAACATCCTCCTCGGCTTCAACTCAAATTGTTGTTTCTAAAATATCATTCGCTTTAAATCTTCACGATCTCAGTTGCCAGGATCTCCTGGAACGTCTGTCCCTGATATTCGTGTGTAGAGAAACGAAGGGTGGCCACGACCACATCACCTTCGTAGAACCTGCACGCCGCCAGATTGCCCAGCATGGCGCACACATACTCGTTTTCAAACTTCGAACCGCCCAGCTCCTTCAGCACGATGTTGCACTTCCTGATCTGACCGTTCTCACTCTGTTTGCTCTGTACGCTGAAGGCCTCGCCCTGGCGTACCACTCTTAAGATTTTGGTTTCCATTGTTTGTATCAATAAGTCAAATAACACTTGTCAATCCCCGTTTCCGTTCGTTGACAATGCAAAGGTAAGCACTATTTCCTACGGTTGGAGGGCTTTTGGAAAGGCCTTCTCCAACATTCTCCAACATTCTCTGAAATTCTCCGTTTTTCTCCGTTTTGCTCCCTGAAGGGCACAAAAAAAAGCACCAGAACCCGGATTCAGTTCTGATGCATTCATACAAAAAGTACACAAAAGGACGGTTCTTTTGTGTACGGTTCTTTTTGTGTAATTCCGTACTATCTCTTATAGTACTTCGTGAATGTCTTCAGGCTGTAACCCTCGCCGTCTGGCATCCCCAACCTCACAAGCTCGTTATACGCCTTCTCGGCATTCTGCGGCAGCAGCGCCTTCTTTTCATCGCTCAGCTGCGAGAGGTATTTGCATATCTCCTGTATCCCCTGACGAGCCGCCAGACGCGCTATCTCCTCATGAACCTCCCACGCCTTTTCAGCGTCAAGAGCAGGGTGGACGAAAAGACACAGCCTCTCTCTCCCCGCCGGCGCCGCAGCCTCACCCTTCTGCTTCACCTCCAGCTCTATGCCCAGCTGCTTCAGGATGTCGGCCTGATACAGATGCTCCACATTCTGAATGTTGATGCCGCCTGGCTGGACGTCCACCTGCGTATAGTGTGTGACGCCCGAGAAATCCGTCTTCTCCTTCATTTCACCACCGTGTTAGCCTGTTGCACATTAATACCGCCCGCCTGAACATTCACCGTAGTGCCCACTGGAGCAGGCTCAGGCTGCTCGTCGTCCAGATGGTTCAGAGCCTCCATGATGTCCTCCGGCATATCCAGCTTCGCCGTCGCAATCAAGTCCAGCAGCTGAGCGCGCGCCACCTCACGCTTCGCCTGCGTCTTCCGCCTCGACGTGTTGACGTAGATGCGGATAGCCTTCTCAATACCCTCCTGCGACGACTTCTTCGCCATGTTGACCGAGAATTTGTTCATCTCGTTCAACTTCATGTCCTTGTCGTCCAACTGCTGACGCAGACTCTCAATCTCAGCCTTCTGCTGCTCCACCTCATTCAGCAGGCGCTCGTTCTTCTCCAGCAAAACCCCGTTCATCTCCAGAATCTTCCGATAGGCATTCAGCCTGTCCATCTGCTCCTGCAACCGCTCATGCTCACGATCCAGACACTCCCTGGCCGCGCGCAACTGTTCTTCAAAAATAGTACTCTCTGTGTCCATATATCCCAATTGATAGTTTTAGATTACTTAATTTAAAAAGGGCTGCAAAGGTACAAAATACTATCCTTATTTCATGTTCAAAAATCAGAAAAACTGAGCCCCCAGAATGTTAAATAATACAACCGCCAATGGAACAGCAAGATACAAAGAATCCGTTATTTATAAGCATATCATCCGTGACAGCTCGTTCAGCTTCAGACATTGGTCACGGCGAATAGTTAGTCGCTCGTTGTGGTGTTCCCACGGAGCAAGCAGCAGCAGCTGGCCGCGAGCACAGGCTTCCATACGCTTGCCACCGGGCTTGGCCAAGTCCGTAAAGCCATTCTCCTGAAGAACGATAATAGGCAGGCCTTCCTCAAAAGCTGCTCTCATTACCTGTTTCTCTCCTTTGGATATGCAGGGCGACACCAATACAGCACCGCTTCTGGCCTGCTCAAGCCACTCCTCCTGCTTCTCTGCTATCTGCTCATCGGTGAGGCGTCGTGAGCATTGCACCTGCAGCCTTATGGGGCGCTCCAGCAGAAAGCGGTTGCCAATTGCCGAGAACTGCTGACTTCCAACTATTAGGCCACGTTGTACGCGAAAGAGGTCGGGCTGCTCGCGTTTCATCAACAGACGGCGCGGGTTGTCGTTCAGGTAGTCCAGCCATCGCTGCAGCTGCCCCTCACGTAGCAGTAACTTGTCGTTGAAGCCGCGGGCAAAGAGAAACCCGTGTGTGCGGTCTTCTTTCTGCGCTGCCCGTCCTGTTTGTTGCGCTGCCCGTCCTGTTTGTTGCGTTGCCCGTCCTGTTTGTTGCGCTGCCCGTCCTGTTTGTTGCGACTGAGTCGCAACAGACGAAACACCAAGGACCAGCTCCCTGTAACTGCGGTTACACCCCGTCTTAAACCCACGGATAATGCGGCTGAGGTCTTTCTCCATCTTATCCTTGATAAAGATAATGCCATGCAGATGGTCAGGCATCATCTGGAGGGCTATGATTTCCACCTGCGGGTAGTACTTCGGTATGCCCATCCACTCATCTGAAACGCGCTGTCCCAATGCGCTCAGCTCTATTCTCGCAGCCTCTGCACTATCTGCTGGCGCATCGCTACGGCCCACTACAGTACCAAACAGCGGACGGCGACCTTCCGTCACCATCGTCACCATATACATCATGCGCTCTGTGTAGTCGTGCCCCACACAGCGTCTCAGCATTGACGGTTTCTTCTCACCCGCAAATGCCTTCTGGCTCTCATAGACCTCACGCTTCATGTCGGCAAAGATACGACAATTCCCCGACATCTGCAAGCAAATATCGAAGATTCTTAAAAACAGCCCAATAGCACAACGTGGTCAAAGTGGTCATGGTCATTTTGGTCAAAATCAATTTCGAACATGCGGTCATTCTTCAACAGTATATATAAATTATAATTTATATATACTGTTGCTCATTTTGACTATGTGTTTTCGATTTTGACCAAATGACCAAATGACCAAAATGACCGCAATGACCACCAGTAATCACGGCACTTTCCGTCAGAAATCACCAAGAAAGGTTGCAGAAATCACCGCAACTTCTGCAGGAAATCACCGCAACTTCTGAAGGAAATCACGGCAAACAAAAAAGTTGTTGTTTTACTTGAAAAAAAATACGGAAATGTTTGGTAATATGGAAAATATTTCGTAACTTTGCAACAGATAAAAGGTAAAAAAGTAAAGAAATGCGGTAATCGGCCAGCCGATGTAGATGGTCGAAAGGATGTCATACAATGAAAAATACACAACGCGTATGAACTATTATGCACTGGCGAAGAACAACAATGAGCATTCGCCGATTTTCGGAAAGTACACGGCAAGACCGGTGTATCCCGACGAGTTTGTCGACCTGAACGTGGTCGCAGAGTT
>JAEEGF010359148.1_pt1 | contig 10505 bp, 10 predicted proteins | sample 9134171 | NCBI WGS metagenome assembly JAEEGF01 (sample SAMN16246542, study PRJNA631951) | gut metagenome | biome: gut microbiome; feature: rumen; material: AP-attached | host: Bos | place: Iran: Karaj | collected 2018-10 | reverse complement strand
ATAAGTTTTGAGAAAAGGAGTAATTCCTGTGAAAAAGACTAGTTTTTTGTTTGCTATTTTGTTTTGTTTTTTAGGTTTTGCAGTGCTGTTAGGCAATGATGGTTCAAGCTTTGACGATAGTTTGGGTGCTGTAGAAATAGGAAATACCAATACTTCTTCAAGCTCGGATTCTTCTACTGTAAAATCAGATGAAAAAGCTTCTGAAGAAAGTAAGACTAAGACTGAAGAAGCTAAAGAAGAAAAGAAAGAAGAAGAAGAAAAAAAAGGCATGGCAACTTTGCCTGATGGAATTGCTTATGTTGGGGTATATTCATATCTTAACTTAAGATCCAGTGTTTGGGGCGCAGTAATTGGTGAATTGTACAATAATGAAGAAGTAACAATTACTGGTCGTGATGGTGACTGGTATATGGTATCTACCAGTAAGGGCGATGGTTATGCTCATGCCAGATATATTTTTGCTACTAAAGATGCTCGTTATCAAGGTAATGATGTTACAGCCAGTGATGTTATTATAAATGTTTCCGGAGATACTGTTCAGGGAAGAGTTGTTAATGCTGCTAAGCAATTGGTTGATACTTTCTCTGAATCAGGTTCATTCCCTTATGCTCCAGGAACAAACGGCGGAAGACTTGGTTGTGCTCAGGTTGTAACAACTGCTTTAAAAGCTGCTGGTGTTATAAATGAGACTAGTCTTGGATGTATACAAACTATTGGTTTATTGGAAGATGTTGGTTGGAAAGCTGTTGATGTTCCTCCATATCAGGCTGGTGACGTTATTTTTTGGGAAACTTATTGTTCAGGGCCATCTCATGTTGGTATTATTATGACATCAGGAAATAGTGCAACCGCAATGAGCAATTCTTCTTCTCAGCGCAAACCAAGATATCATGATGCTGAATATCAAAAAGTAGTTAAAGTAATGAGAAAAGTTTGATGAATTGTAAGAAAGGTTTTGTTATAGAGGACTAATACAGTATGAAAAATTCTTTGTGTTTATTAACATCAATTCTTATGCTTTCAGCAAGTGCTTTGTTGGCAGATGTTTCTATTCCTTATGGTGAAGGTGCTGGCAAAGTTGATTTTACTAATAATAAAAGATTTCCGACACTTGAAGACCCTCTTCCATATGGACCAATGTCTTTCAGGCTGATAGAAAATAAAGTATGGGTAGCAGACAGTGTTGGCGGCAAACTTATGCAATATGATGACAAGGGAAAATTAATTTCTGAGTTTTCTGTTATGCCTGAGGGAACAAAGCCTTATACTATTGATGAATACAAGCTTCCAATGCTTAATATTCTCATAGAAGATATAGCTCCAGTAAAAGGTGAATATGGCGATGTCAAAGCTTGGTGGATAACAGATTCTGTTCATAATAAACTGCTGAAGTTTTCTGTAGATGGCAAGAAGCTTGCTGAAGTTAAGAATCCTGAATTTGTTCAATTAGACAGAGTTGAAGTTGGCAAAGGTGGTCATATTTTTGTTTCAGACAAAGGCAAAAGAGTAATATTTGTTTTGGATTCCGAAGGCAAAATACTCAATAAACTTAATTGGGAATGGTCTGGCATGGCTGTTTCTCAGAAAGATGACAATCTATACCGTCTGATGTGGGATAATGAAGCTCATAAGAACCTTCTTATATCTACAGATGTTGAAGGCAAAGTTGTTTCTACCCAAATGCTTGAAGTAGATATGTATAATCCAAAACTTTGGTGGGTAGACGAATCTAAGGGTGAATGTCTTATTACTTATACTCCATTAGAAGGTTTTAAAGGTCATTTTATTGTTGTTCGCGTAGGTCTTGACGGAAAAGTTAAGGCAAGCGGAGAATTAGTAGCCCCTGTTGCTATGAATAGAATTATAGATAATGTCGACTTCGGCGATGTCTATATTGGAAAATGTAACTTTATGAATGCTCCGGAAGGCAAGTTTGAAGTAGTTCCTTTTAAACTGCCTTGATTAATTGGAATTGGAGAGAAACATGAAAAAGGCTTTTATCTTGCTGATGTTGCTTTGTGTTTTGGCGACAACTGTAGGCATTTATGCTGAAACTAGACCAACAAAAGGCTATGTGAAACCGGATATAGGTCTTAATGTTAGAAAAGGTCCTAGTTCAAGTTCTGCAAAAATAGGAGCCTTAGGTAAAGGTGATACTGTTACCATCGAATCTGTCTCTGGAGAATGGTATAAAATTTCTAGTCCTATGTCTGGCTATGTTTATAGCCAGCATATAGCTGTAACAGATTCCATAGATGAAGAGGAAGATGAATCTAAGCTTAGTCCTGAAGAAATTGAAAAAATAGGCTGCGACATAGATAGAAGCCTGTCTAAAGTAAAGATACTGAAGACTCCAAATTCTAAAAATGGTAAATGATGAAGGTTTTTGCTCACTGCCATAAAAAAGGCAGCGTAATATTGGTCGTGGTCGGTGTACTTCTTGTATTAATGATACTGCTGGCTTCGTTTTTTAAATCTACGACCAGCAGAGTGCACACCACAAAAAAATTAGGTGATACAATGCTTGCCAGAGAGTTGGCTAACTCTCTGGCGATTCTGTCTAATCATTATATTAAAAATGTTGAATTAAATAAAAAAAATGGTGAGTTGATAAAACTTCTCAATAAACCAATAGATAAAATAGAAAGCGGAGAAGGAAAGATAAAAGAAGGTGATTTAAAAAGTTATTTTGGGGAAATATATACTAATCTTCTTGAAAAATCTGGTTTAAATAAAATTGCTCTTAAAGAGCTTAGTTGGAAAATACATAAGGGAGATTTTACGGCTCTTCAAATAAATGGCAAAGATAGCCCTTATCCGCGCGAAAAAAAAGGGCTGGTTCGCATTTATATGAAGTTCTCATATTTATTGCCAGGAACAAAATCTCCTATTACAGAAGATTATTTATTTTATTCTGAAATCAAAGTTGTTGCCAATATAATACCTGTTTTATCTAAGTTTTCTTTGTATGTTGAAAATGCATTTGATAATAAGATTATTAGTGATGCAGATGTTTTAAGCTCATATTTTAATGTTGTTGATACAACAGAGGGTGGGGAATTAAATACCGACAGTCCTCGACCTTGGGTTATAAATAATGGGAATAATGCTGTTTTTGAGGATTATAAAGATTATATAGCCGATAAAAGAGGCTTAATATATTTGGGCGGGGCTACTCATGACGCTCCGATTATTCTTGGTATAGCCAGAGGTTTTACAAATACCACGCAGGGTGATTTTGGAGAAGATTTTCATTTCTTTAAAAATGGTTCAAGCGGTTATTGGAAAACATTAGATGATTGGGGCAAAACAAATGAATCAGATGAAACAGGGGATACAGCTATTCTCGAAGCCAATATAGGTCTTTGTAATGATACCAGCGAAAACTTTTCCAAATGGCAGTCAAACTTTGGTGCTGGTTATGACAAATTATCAAGATATAATTCTATTTTCAGACTATATGGTACAGACAAAGATATTTCACCTACTTTTGTTTATGGCTATGTTAATTCTATGTGTGGTTCTGTAAGAGCATTTAAAAAAGGCTTTTTTGATTCAACTGGCAAAACAACCTGGAAGATTTGCAAACTGATTTTTTTTGATCATGAAATCGATTATCTGAATGCCTGTGGCTGCGGTGGAAAAGATAATAATTTTGAAGATATAGGAACTTATCTTGAAATGAAAGATTCTTTGATGTCTTTTTATACTTCCTTTTTGTCTAAGACGGGAGAAGATAATCTTTCCTATAGTGATTATGTTGAAAAATACAGTACAAGAATTATTTCCAACAGATACAACAAAGATTTTACTTATTATATGGCAAAAACCAAAGGGAAAACTCCAGCAGACCAGCAATATCCCTTGGATTTCTGTTCTGATTTAATAAAAGGCGATGTAAAAAAGCTTTGCGAAAATAAGGAAGATAATGATTTGTTTTTATCTGTTCCAAATGCAGATGGGGTAGCAGAATTCAGAAATATTTATTCAAAATCTATTAATTTGGAAAAGCTTGATGAATTTCTAGTTCCTGAAAAGTTAGGGTTTGATATTTCTTCTAATAATTCAAGAATAGGGTTCTATAAAAAGTTTGAAGATAAAAAAGATAATTTGGAAGATTACTTAAAAGCTAAAGGATTGCTTAAAGATAAGAATTTAGATCTTAATTCATGGGTTTATATTGAAAACGAAATAGGAAAAGAAATTAGTCTGGATAATTATACCGTTCTCAGTCAGGGCGGAATTATAGTGTCTAATGGAAATATAGTTTTAAAAGGTAATCTAAATTGTAAACCTGGTGCTCATTTAACTGTAGTTGCTCTCAAAGGTGACATAACAATTGAAGGAAGTGTTGAAAACCTAGATGCTTCCCTGATTGCTGGAGGTGGCCAGGTAAAATTAGAAGGCAGTGAAAAAAATCAGAAATTGAAGATTAAAGGGAATATAGTTATGAAAACTATTTCCAGCAGTAATAATAAGATTGATTGTTCCAAGATGAGAAGAGGTTTGTTTTTGACTTATAACCCAGATCTTTCGGCTATTCCATGGTTCCCGAATAAATATACTGTTGAAGAATCGAAAACGGAATTACCCCTATTGATGTATGATTTAAAAGAAAATATAAAGATGTTGGATTGATGATTAGAAAAAGAATAAAAAACAGATTAAAAGGCTTTTCTATTGTTGAAATATGCGTCGTAGTCGCTATTTTAACAGTTTTCCTGATACCTGTTTTTACTTTGATGACCAGAGGAAGTTCAGGAACTATTCGCAACAGAAATGAGATATTGGCTCAGCAATATGCTTCAAACTATATTGCTTATTGCAATGTTGTACCCTTTGACAATGAAAAAATTGCTGAAGTTAATGAAAAAGTTGTTAATGAACTTAATATTGAATTGAAAGATGGAAGCAGTGTTAATATTGATAAAACAGAAGATAATTTTAAAAGAATTGTCAGTATTAAAGATTATCCCGATACAAGTGACAGGCCTTATAAATATAAAATTGTAAGCGTGAAGATCGAGTGGCAGCAGGTTGGGGAAAAGAAGAAAAGAGATTTGGTTATGTCGGGGCTGGTGACTGAAAGATGATTTTCAAAAGAAAAGCAGTAACTATTATTGAAGTGGTTGTCGTCGTTGTCCTTTCTTCCATGCTTATTCTCGGCATAATGAATATTTTCAGCTCGGGGATGAAAGGTTCTGCAAAAGGTCTGGCGCATCAAGTCAACATGGAGTCGGCTTCTATTATAATGTCTCAGATAGAATATGACTTATTGAGGTCTACATCTATTTCAAAGCCTGAGTCTGGTTTAAATGAGTTTTTTGATACGGCTATATGGAATTTTTATTATGGAGCTTCAGGCAGTGGTAAACCGTCTACTGTAACTTATTTCAAGAATAGCAATGGGCTTGGGGTGTGTCGAGAAGTAAAGATGGATGGCGGAAAGGTTCAAAAAACTATCTTAGCAAAATTGCAAAAAGTAGACTTAAAATTCAGGCGTTTTACTTTTAACACAGGTTCCAAAAACTATCCAATTTACAAAGATACAATGCTTGTAGAAGTGACTGTTTCGTCTAAAGATTCTGCAAGAGGCGGAACTAATGAGGCTTTTACATTAAGAAGGCTTATTGTCGTCCGAAACTCAGTTCAATAAATTATTCATCTTAACTTAAATTTACATAAAAATATTTGCATGCAAAAAATGTCGGGAGTAAAATTCGGCATCATGCAAAATTTATATCAGAAGATTCAAAAGATTGAAACGATTCAGGCTGAGGCTGATAAAGCAACCAAAGCATTTAAAAACAGATACAGCATTGATTGTTTGGAACATTGTGCTGAATGCTGTAAATATAAAGATATTAACGCTACTCCTTTAGAGTTTCTGCCATTGGCTTGGCATTTTTATAAAAGTGGACAGTTGGAAGAAGTATTTGAGAAGGTTTCCAACCATAATGAGCCTCAGTGTGTTTTTTCTGTTTTTGAAGATGGAAAATGGGGCTGCAAAGTTTACCCTACAAGAGGGCTAATCTGCCGTTTATTTGGTTTTGCATCTGTTGAAGATAAACATGGAAAATCCTGTTTTGCCGCTTGTCACTGTTTGAAGCAAAAATGTCCAGAAGAAATCAAGCAAATATGTGAAAAGATAAATAATGGTGGAAAAACGCCGATAATAGCTGATTTTTATAGAAAATTATCTATGCTTGATTTGAATTTAGGTGATGAATTAGTGCCTATTAATAAGGCTATTAAAGAAGCCTGTGAAGTGATTTATATGCACACAGCTTATAGATCATAGAACTTCTATCGTCCTAACTGTTCTCTATAAAAAAACAGCTTATCCAAAGCAATTATTGGAGAAGCTGTTTTTGTGTAAACGATAATTACAATAAGAACTTATTTGGATATAGCTGATTTCAACCCATTGCGAAGATTTTCAAATTCAGCCTTAGATTTAGCAGGAACAGCGCGTTCTGTATCAGCAATATAGTTGAGCTGAACAAGAACTTTGCGGTAAACCTTATTCTTTGGGTTTTTCTTAGCATCTTTTACTAACTTGGCAAGAGATTCCAAATCACCTTTTTTAACGTCATCAGATATTCTGTTCATTACAGCATATCCGCCCTGAGCTTCAAGCATATCATCCCATAGAGTATCTTTTGCGAAAGCAAGGTCTTGATAAAGCCATGGGCAGTAATATGAAGTCGGGAAGAATATTGCTATGCCTTTTGATTCCTGAGCTTCTGGAGTTGTGAATCTGTTGGCTATAATAAGCTGTTTGCCAGCGGCCTGAAGTTTCTTAATTGCTGTTTTTAAAGCTTCATCAACATTCTTCTTCTTTAATTCTTCAAGACTGTTGAGACCTGTTGGTTCAGTCATTAATTCAACAAAGTGCAGCAGATCCATATTGTCTGGATAAGCATATTTCTGAGTATAGACATTCATTTGTCTGAAGAATCTTGAATAGTCTTTTGACATGCCGACTTTTGCAAAACCATTGATTGCATCAATAAACTGAGGCAACTTGCTCATTTCAAGTGCAGACTGGGTTGATTTGGCTTTTCCCTGGCTACCGCCGTTGTATGAATCACCGTAAGCATTTACCCAGTTGATTGCAAATTCTTTTGGACTCATGCCTTTTTTCAAGGTTTTAAGAATATCATCATAAGGAGCGCCTTTGCCAGGTTCAGTTTCTTCTGAGCCTACCATGAAATCAACGTGATCTTTTGCAGCATAAGCTACTTCCACCATTTGCATTAAACAAGCGTCAAAGCAGAGCATATCGATTTTTTTGCCAAGAATCTTGTTAGCTTCTGCTAAAGCAACTGTTAAATCATTGGTTGAAATATGGTTGTTACTTGAATCATCGTATGAAATACCTTTAAGAACAGAAGCTGCATCATTTTTGTCTTTCCAACCAGAACCATGATTCCAGAAAGAAATACAATAATGTTTGGCAGGATAATTTTCTTTTACGAACTTAACAAATTTGACGAATTCTTTATAATCGCCCATGTCCAGTTCGCCTAAATCTTTAAGCTTTTTAATATTGTCTTTTTCAATGTAGTTTATTTGAGCTGGTCCGTTTTCACGGTCAATTAAAGAAACAATATTAAGATATTCATTAGAACCTACACGGCTCATTTCTTCCTGGTCTGCTACACCAAATCTGTCGAGATTGTTGTCAGCATTAAGGAATACTGCCAAAGTCCATTCTTTTTCAGCATTCTTTTTTACGTTTTTCTGAGCATTAGATGCTGCATATGAAGAGGAGCATAAACCAACTATTAGAGCTGCTACAGCCAATATAGAAGTCTTTTTCATTTGGTCTCCTTATAATTTTATATTGTTATCAAGACGTGATTTTTTAATTGTACATAAATCTCGCCATACTGTCAATGCTAGCTTTCAGCCAGCATTTTTATTGCTTTCATTGGCGGATTCTTAGTCTACCCATTGTCATAAACGTATAGCTTTCAGGGCTAAAGCCCATACGCTATACTTTTTATGACAAATGTGTAGACTTCTCTTATCTCTCTTAAAAGCGGACAGCCTGCTTGCTCAACCTTATTCTCCTCCGCGGTCTCTATTAATTCCTACCTTCGAATAATCTTTGAGGGAACGAGCCTTGTGCGGAGAATAGAGGTCTCGCGTCTGCTGTCCGCTATATTACTCTGTTGCTCTATTGCTCTCAACTCTCAATTCTCAATTTCCCGTTCTCAACTTCCTCATTGCTAATTAATAATTATTAAGGTATAATCCTCATTAGTAGCAAAGGCAGGTGACAATAAATGCAAGACCCTTATGATATTTGGGAAGAAAAATTCATTGCAATATGCGAAGAAAAGCTTGAAGAAGAACCTATTTATTCTTATGAACATTTGTACAAAAAGCACAAAGACCCACAAAAAGCTTTTGAAGCCTACCTTGAAGAAAACCCTGATTATTCTGAAAAATATGAAGAAATGATTAGTGGAGCTGCTAAAAATAAAGCTGTTAGTGAAGAAGAAGGACTGGCTTTTCTTGAAATGGCCAAAAAGCTAGAAGAAAAGCGAAAGCTAAAAGCCGCAGAGAAAAAAATTGCCAGCCACGTAAGCAAATATTGTCCTGAATGTGGTCGTGTATTGGGGGCTAAAAAAGTTTGCAAATGTGGATATAAGGTTAAGAAATGAAAGTTTTAATTACAGATAAAAATGGGCAGATTCTTTACGAAGGAAGCCCCAGTTTGCATGGTGACGGTGTTGTAATAGGCAGCGGTAACGACTGCGATATTCAGTTAAATAAGATGGGCATTTCTCGTCGACAGATTCAGCTTCGCTATAATTCAGACGGTTACCTGACTTTACAAGATTTACAAAGCCCATATGGTACAATCGTGAATGGCGAGAAGATTCAGCCAGGTTTTATAGCTACAATTAATCCTGGTTGTTTTATAGAAATGTCTGACGATGTCTTTGTCTCTCTGCAACTTGAAGGGAACGAAGCTTCTGTCAGCCCAGACAGCGACAGATTTTTCCCATTTTTCTTAAATAGTAACGAAAACTTTGTTCGTAAAAGTTTTGCAACAATACGCTCAAAGATTCCGCGTCAGTATTACCCTGCATTATCTGCTACAGAAGGCGAAATGGTTACACGTATAAAAGAGCTTTCTGCTGTATTAGAAGTCAGTTATGCATTAAATTCAATTGAAAGCTTTCCAAGACTTCTTGACTTCACTTTGGAAATGGCAATAAATGTAACCGGCGGTGAAAGAGCATTAATGATGCTTTTCAACGAAGAACTTGGCAGACTTGAAACGGTTTCCATGATTAATTTCGATAACAGTGAAGTTACCGAAGATATGCAAGCTACTTCATTTTTGGTAAGCAAATGTTTTGATACCGGTGAATCTTTGATAGGTCCTTCCCATAACTTCAGAAATCCAAATCCAAAGTTTAAAAGCCCTGAAGACGTTGGAATACTATCTGTTGCTATAGTTCCATTAAAAGAAATGTCCAGCAATATTGGTGTGCTTTATGTTGATACCAAGCATTCTGGCAATATTATGACTTCAAGAACAGATCAGATGATGAAAATATTTGCTGCTCAAGCTTCTGTAGCCATAAATAGAACCAAAATGTATTATTCTGCAACAACAGACCCAATTACAGGCATAGCCAATGAAAATCTTTTTATGCAGAGACTTACAGAAGAATTTTGCAGAGCACAGCGCTACAGAAAAGATATTTCATTAATAATCATGGATCTAGACCATTTTTCAACCGTTAACGAAACCTACGGTGAAAACACTGGCAACAAACTTTTGAAAGAAGTTGGAAAAATGTTCCGTTCTGCAACAAGAATACATGACTTGGTTGCCAGATTCGGTGCAGACAGTTTCGCTATGCTTCTTCCAGAAACACCCTATACCGGAGCCTTAGTTGCAGCCAATAAACTAAAACAATCACTTAGTCAGACTAAGGTAAGAGCTAGCAATCAAACCATTATGCTGACTGGAAGCTTTGGTCTGGCAAGCAGTTCTGGCGCAACAACAAAACCAGGTGATTTATTAAAAATGGCTGAAAAAGCCTTAAAACTTGCTCGCAAACGTGGCGGCAATCAAATAGCCTAACTCTTATAATATAAAAACAATCAGGAAGTCACACTTATGTTAAATCCATTAGACGGTCTTAATCTCTCCAGAAGTCAAAAGAAAAATCTAGATGAATTAGAAAAGCTGGCTGGTTTTTCTCCAGCATCAAAAGGGAAAAATATGGTCACACAGCTTGCTGGTGATTTGGTAAAAAAGAAAGAAACAAAATCCAAACCAGAAAGCAAAATAGAAGAAGAAGAAAACCGTTATTGGAATATACATAAAAAATTTGCCGAAGCTTACGACAAAAATGGTCGAGCTTTCGCTTTATTTATCGGTGATTTATTGGATATTATGCTAAGCGGACCAGTTCAGGCTCGTCTTGTCAGTGAAATGATTGAAGAAAAGCTAGCAAAAATCCGCAAAGCAC
>JAEEGF012290887.1_pt1 | contig 10506 bp, 4 predicted proteins | sample 9134171 | NCBI WGS metagenome assembly JAEEGF01 (sample SAMN16246542, study PRJNA631951) | gut metagenome | biome: gut microbiome; feature: rumen; material: AP-attached | host: Bos | place: Iran: Karaj | collected 2018-10 | reverse complement strand
TCCTGGTTGCCACAGCAAGTATTTGTGGGAAAACAAAGGCAACCCATTAGACACCAAAGAGTTATATCGCCTTGTGGAACAATACAAGACGGGTATCACCTGCGTGTGTTTCATGGGCGGCGACAACGAACCCGAGTCGGTGGCCCAATTGGCCAACCAAGTGAAAAAAGACTACGGGGTCAAAGTGGCTTGGTATTCCGGCAAGAACGACCTGCCACAAAATGTCTCCACCGACCATTTCGACTACATCAAGTTAGGCCGATATGTGGCAGAACTTGGAGCCTTGGACAGCGCCACCACGAACCAGCGCATGATGAAACGCCTGGCTGATGGTCGTGTGAAGGACATCACGGAGTGGTTCCGAAAGAACAAGAAAGTCACAGAGGTAGAAAAAAATCCGGCAGAGTAATTTGTCGGATTTTTTGTCGTTGTAGGGCTGTCTGTCGTATACGACAGCCGCAACGAAAAACGATGTTGCGGCTGCCACAGTGTGACAGCTCTACAAACATTAATCTTGTCTTTTTTCCCGCTTTTCTATAGTTCTATATGCACATATTCCCTATTTTTGCAGTTCCTTTTTTCATTAGTCAGATGGAAGTAAATGAGCAAATGTTGTCTCAAAACCCAAAAATTCAAATTGAAGTTTGATTTAGGACAATTACTATGAAAAACAGAAATAGGAGCGTGTATCGTTTTTCCCTGCTGTGCGGTTTGTGGCTTTGCATGGTTGCGGGCTTGGCGCAAAGCGTTTGCCCCACGACACCCGATTTCATGGATTTGCACGGATCCTGCGTAACTTGCAACTATGGTACGACAAGCAATCCGTTCCAAAACACGGGCATAGTGAACGGACGGCACACCCTCATTACCCAGCAAGGCAGCGACCCAAAAACGGGTGGCCAGTTGCCGCTACTGCCTCCGGGCGAAAGCTCCGTTATCCGTTTGGGCAACGAGCGCACGGGAGCCGAAGCAGAGGCCATAACCTACCGTTTTATCGTTGAAGACGATGCCGCCATTTTGCTGCTGAAATTTGCTGTGGTGCTGGAAGACCCAAACCATGCCACTATTTACCAGCCGCGTTTTGTGGTGCGTGTGCTTGACGGCAGTGGCAATCTGGTGGAAGACTGTGCCGAATATGATGTTTCGGCCGGAGCCGGAATACCAGGCTTCCAGACTTATTCCGGACCTTTTGGCAGATGCATCCGATGGCGGCCTTGGACGAATGTGGGCATCGACCTTTCTCACTTCGTGGGACAAGAGGTGCGGGTGCAGTTCGTGACCTACGACTGCGATTGGCATGGACATTTCGGTTATGCCTATTTCACGGCATCGTGCATCTCTAACCGTCTGGATTTGGTAGCATGCAATGGACAGACTGTTACGCTTGCCGCGCCTTCCGATTTTGAGTCGTACCATTGGAGCAACGGCAGCACACAACGCACCACGCAGTTTACAGTGACGGGACAAAGCCTCGACGCTTATTGCGACATTACTTCAGCCACGGGCTGCCAGTTTACGCTTTGCGCCCATATCAGCAACGAATCGGGACTGCCGACCCAAGACATGACGGTTTATGACACGGTTTGTGAAGGTGAGGGCTACAACGACCACTATTTCAACTTGCCAGTACAAAACGAATTGGGCACCTTTACCTATGTGACCACTTTGTTCAATCTTAGCAACTGCACAGGCGATATTGACATCACGCTGTTCCTGACTGTGCTGCAACGCTATTATACTTATTACGACGATGTTTGCCATGGCGAGGATTATGCAGGGCACGGCTTTTCCGTTAGTGCTGAACAGTTGCAGGACAGCCTCGATACCCATCCCACACAAAGCACTTTCGTCTTCAGCCGCATTGTTCCTGTGGGCATGTGCCAGCAGCATGTGAGTCTTTACCTGACAGTGAACCCCTCTTTCACCATGCCGAATCAGATTGCCGGAGACCTTAGCCCTTGCACTGGAGAGCCAACGGAATACCGTGTGCTGAACGGCGACGGCCTTTCGCACTACAATTGGGTGATTCCAGCTGGTGTGACGCTCATTTCGGGGCAAGGCACGCCTTACATAAAGGTTGTCTTTGACGACACCACGCCGCAAACCATAACCCTGCAAGGCGAAAACGGCTGCGGCAACGGTGCCATTCCCATAGCAGTGACACCTAAGCAGAGCTACCACATTTTTTACAACGACACCCTTTGCAGCGGCAACACTTACGATGGCTATGGCTTCCATCTGGCAAGGCAAGATAGTATAGGTTGGTTCACTTTTATTGATAGTTACACTTCGGTAACAGGCTGCGACAGCATTAGGGTGCTACAGCTGCTTGTGACCAGCACACCCACCCTCACCACGCAGGCTGAACCTGCGTTGATTTGCAGCGGCGGCTCCACTACTATACATGCCTTGGGCGACAACGCATCCATCATAGGAAGCACACCGCCCGAAGTGGCCATTGGCGACATCGTATGCACCGACGGTAGCATTGTGAAGCCCGCCGACTGGCCCTGCGGTAGAACTGCCAAAGGCATAGTTTTCTATGTGGACGACACAGGGCAGCACGGCTGGATGGTACACCTAGAATACCAAGCCACCAGCAAACGATGGAGTACCGAATACCAGGACATTCCTTCGCTGACCAACTACACCACGGTGCGTACTGCCATTACCGATTTCGATGGCTACGGCAACACCCAAAAGATACGCAACTTCGGCAATGCCTCGAATTACCCAGCAGCATGGGCTGTTGATTTTGCCAACGGCTGGTACCTGCCTGCAATGGGACAGCTGCGCATGCTTTATGGCAATCTCATTGAAGTGAATGCTGGCCTCTCTACCGTGGGCGGCACCACCCTCTTCGAAACGAATAGCCAATCACATACGTACTGGTCTTCGTCGGAATACTCCTCTAACCGCGCATGGGTACTGAGTTCCATAGGTTATGTGGAAACCATGGATAAGGACAACTACTACCGCGCTAGGGTGAGAAGCGTGTCAGCTTTTTAACAATTTAACAAAAGAGTTAGGAAGTTTATGAAAATAAGACGTTTACTGATAATGATTTTAATATGGTTTGTAGCAAGGCCAATGATAGCACAAGACTACAAACTGGGCGATGTCATTACCAACGACGATGGTAGCTGTGGCGTGGTGTTCTACGTCAATCCTGATGGCAGCGGCGGCTGGATGGTGGCTCTTACTGATGCCGCCATAAACTGCCCATGGGGAGCTTGGGGCGACATTCCGGCACTTGCCAACCAAACCCTTGAGCATGCGTTGTACGACACTGACGGCTACGGCAACACTGAGAAAATCCGTGCCTACCAGAACAACAGCACCTCATACGCCGCCGGAATGGTGGATTTCGCCCACGGTTGGTACCTGCCTGCGTTAGGACAGCTAAACAAATTGTTTGGCAACCTTTCGAAAATTGAAGAGGCTATTGCAGCTGCTGGAGGCAGCACGTTGTCGGAGTCCAACTACTGGAGCAGTACCGAAAGACTGGCATCAGATGCCTGGATGGTTTTTACTCAGTTGTACGTTATGACAAATACAAAAACAACAACAACTAATTGCAGTGTCCGTGCCATTCATGATTTTGGTAGCGGCCACACCATAGTGTACGACACTACACTTTACTATTACTGGAACACAGGCGCAACAACGCCCTATATCGAAGTATCCCCTTCGCAAACCACCACTTATACAGTCACAGCAAACACAGAGTTCGGGTGTTCGGCCACGGCGGAGCAAACCGTGTTTGTGAACCCTTCAGGAACAGAGCATGTTTACGACACCGTGTGCGCCGGCTATGCTTACAGCGGCTACGGCTTTGCCCTTACGCCAGAGCAGACACAGACGCAAGGTGAAGCCTCTTTCTCGAGAGACATAGGTGGGGGCGAATGCACGGCAACGCTTACCCTGCACCTGTATAAACAAGGGCCAACGGCTGGGCCAACCCTCACGGCCTCAACCTGTGAGAATGAAGCGTATTATTACAATGGCTATGCTTATTGCGTGGCGGGCACTTACCACCAGTATTATACCGCCGCTTCGGGCTGCGACAGCATTATCACCATCAACTTGAGCGTGCTGCCCGTGAGCAGCAGAACCATTGAGCAGGAGACCTGCAACAGCCTTACATGGAACGGCGAAGTCTATACCGAAAGCGGCACCTACGAGCAGACCTTGCAGAACCAATACGGTTGCGACAGCGTAGTCACCATGCACCTTACCGTCAACCGTGACATTACCCGTGTCATTAGCGACACAACATGCGGCATCTACACTTGGAATGGCCAAATCTTTGACGAATCGGGGCAATACACTCAGACTTTCACAGCTTCCACGGGCTGTGACAGCATTGTCACTTTGAACTTGACAGTCCATCAGATTGACACGACTTCTCTGTATGTCACCACTTGCGACGAATATGAATGGTTCGGAAACAACTACAACGAATCGGGCATTTACGAGCATCTGCTACAGTCATCGGCAGGCTGTGACAGCCTTTTGGTTTTGGATCTTTCCATTGGCGAATCATTCAGCATGGAATACAGTGAAAGTGCATGCGAAAGCTATATCTGGAATGACACGATCTACGCTGTTACGGGCGACTACACACAGACTTTCGAGAGCATCCACGGATGCGACTCCATCGTGACCCTGCATTTGACCGTCAATGACATCATCAACGAGGAACAGACGCTTGAAACGTGCGGGGCTTACATCTGGAACGACTCGACCTACACTGTCACGGGCGACTACACACAGACTTTCGAGAGCATCCACGGATGCGACTCCATCGTGACCCTGCACCTGACCGTCAACGACCTCTTTAACGAGGAACAGACGCTTGAAACATGCGGAGCCTACATTTGGATTGACTCGACCTACACCGTCACGGGCGACTACACACAGACTTTCGAGAGTATCCACGGCTGTGACTCCATCGTGACCTTGCACTTGACCGTCAATGACATCATCAACGAGGAACAGACGCTTGAAACGTGCGGGGCTTACATCTGGAACGACTCGACCTACACCGTCACGGGCGACTACACACAGACTTTCGAGAGCATCCACGGATGCGACTCGATTGTGACCCTGCATTTGACCGTCAATGACATCATCAACGAGGAACAGACGCTTGAAACGTGCGGGGCTTACATCTGGAACGATTCGACCTACACTGTCACGGGAGACTACACACAGACTTTTGAGAGCATCCACGGATGCGATTCCATCGTGACCTTGCATTTGACCGTCAATGACATCATCAACGAGGAACAGACGCTTGAAACGTGCGGGGCTTACACTTGGAACGACTCGACCTACACCGTCACTGGCGACTACACACAGACTTTCCAGAGCGTCCACGGCTGCGACTCCATCGTGACCCTGCACTTGACCGTCAACGACCTCTTTAACGAGGAACAGACGCTTGAAACGTGCGGGGCTTACATCTGGAACGACTCGACCTACACCGTCACGGGTGACTACACACAGACTTTCGAGAGTATCCACGGCTGTGACTCCATCGTGACCTTGCATTTGACCGTCAATCCGATTGACACGACTTTATTGTATGTCACTACTTGTGACGAATATGAATGGTATGGAAACAATTACAGCGAACCGGGCATTTACGAACATCTGCTGCAGTCGGCGGCAGGTTGTGACAGCCTTTTGGTCTTGAATCTTTCCATTGGCGAATCGTTCAGCATGGAATACAGTGAAAGTGCCTGTAACAGCTTTTTCTGGAGAGGCACCACCTATTACGAAAGCGGCGTTTATTATGATACGGTGCCTTCACCTAGCGGTTGCGACAGCCTTTTCATCCTAAACCTAAGCTTGGGTTTTGACATGATGATTGACACTTCGGCGACAGCATGTTCCGTCTTTGAGTGGAACGGTACGGAGTACACGGAAACTGGTAACTATACACAGACCTTCCAGAGTGTCCAAGGCTGCGACTCGATTGTCACCCTGCACCTGACCATCAATGATGTCTTGACGAGCGAGTGGACATACCAGTCATGCAGCAGCTTCATCTGGAACGGCATTGAGTACACGGAAACGGGAGACTACGAGCAGACCTTCCAAAGTGTCCAGGGATGCGACTCCATCGTGACCCTTCACCTGACCATCAACGATGTCTTGACGAGCGAGTGGGCATACCAGTCCTGCAACAGCTTCATCTGGAACGGCATCGAATACACGGAGACGGGAGACTACGAGCAGACTTTCCTGAGTGTCCAAGGATGCGACTCCATCGTGACACTGCATTTGATCATCAACGACGTTTTGACCAGCGAATGGGCATACCAGTCCTGCAACAGCTACACATGGAACGGCGTGGAATACACGCAATCGGGCGACTACGAGCAGACCTTCCAAAGCGTACAGGGATGCGATTCGATTGTGACCCTGCACCTGACCATTAACGACGTTTTGACCAGCGAATGGGCATACCAGTCCTGTGACAGCTACACATGGAACGGCGTGGAATACACGCAATCGGGCGACTACGAGCAGACCTTCCAGAGCGTACAGGGATGCGACTCCATAGTGACCTTACATCTAGAATTTGTTGAAACATACGAAACCTATCTTGATACTATTCATTGCGGCAGCTTCTGGTTCAATGGGCAGGAAATAGAGACATCAGGCTATTATGAAGAAGCATTCGTTACGTCTGATGGCTGCGACAGCATTGTTCATCTGCAACTTACGGTGGAACGTTTCCCTGAAACTCCAATCATGGAAGGTCAGGATATCGTGTATGTGGCTACGGACTTGTTGACGGGCATTTATCATTATGAAACCAATATAGTGCCAAACGCCACGCATTACGAATGGTCGCTGAGCGGTGTCGATTGGCTTATGGATACCATAGGCACGAGCTGCACACTGACGGTGATTTATCCTGGCACAGGTATTTTGACCCTACGCGCATGGAACGAATGTGGCTATTCCGAAATTCAGAAAGTCATCAATGCAGGCTTTTTCGATGTCGTAGAACAGGAAATGGTCTTAGTGAATGTCTACCCGAATCCAGCAAGACACAAGGCCATTGTGGAATCTGAGGGCATCCTGAGAATCAGGATGTATTCCATGAAGGGGCAATTGTTGCAGGAAATCAACGGAAACGGTGATGATAGAGTGGAGATAAGTTTAAGAAACTATGCTTCAGCACCATATATGCTTGAGGTGATGACCCGAAAAGGCTTGGCAAAAGTGAAATTGAATGTGGTAAGGTAATTAACTACCTCATTTGTATTTGTTTTTAGAAAAACTATAACAAGCATCCTTGTCAGGAATCAATGGGATAACCAAGCCTATTATGATTTCAACCCCTCTTGGAAAACGCTTTCCTGTAATGTTGTAAGCATTTACATTCAAGGGAGTTGCTGTGTCATTGTGCTCCATTTTGGAGAAGGTGTCAACAAAAGCTTGGTTGTAGGTTGCCTCCATCCTCAGTTGCGCACGGTGGCCGTTTACTGGTTTAAAAAAGCGCAGACCAAGACCGCCCAAGGTACCGAAATACAAAGGGAACATATTTGCCTTGCCAAGGACTGTAGTAAGGTCAGGATTCGGCATCCCTTGTTGTTCAAGATGTATGCTACCACCCAAAAGATAGCCTACATCGCCACCCGCCACCAAATAGGGCTGGAACCATGAGGTAATGTTCAAGCCAATGAGCACCGGCAGGCGAAAATCGACATATCTTGAATGAATAGTGTAATCCACCTCACCACCCGAATAATGCGTGTAATGCGTCGCCATGCCCCATTCGACATACATCAACTCAGGGACGATGGCGAGCCAATTCAACAAAGGAAGGTCGACAAAGACCCCGCCAACGGGTTTCAGTGCCATGCTTTGCGGCAGTTCAGACAAACGTGGGGCGGTGAAGCTCATGCCCGCCAGATTGATGCCACCCTTGATGCCAAAAGAAATCTCTTGCGGAGCGGAAGGCTTGCGGTTTTGTGCCGTTGCCACAAGTTGGAAAAATAGCATAATACCGAGGATAAATATGTTGCGTTTCATTTGCTATCCTCCTTTTTGGCCAAGCCGTCGCCGTCTTTGTAGATAAAGAACTGTCCAGGATGAGCCAAAGCGTTTTCTGTATCACCTTGCACATCCATAATAATATTGGCAAAATTTAGATTACGGATGCCCTCGCTGCACATCTCCCCTTTGATAAGGATTCCGCGCTTCATCACCATGTCATGGCTGTTCACAGTCATAGTCTTGATTTCCTGATAATACACCGTAAACAAGTTGTCGTGACCCACGACGTTAACCGTGTCGGTAAAGGTTTCAGTGGCTTCGGCGAGGTTAAGCTCTACCACACTGTTGTGCTGGTTGGAGAGACTCAGGCTCATGTTCGGCTCCGTCACGCCCAAAGGCCAGTTGACGGCGTTCGAAAAGCAACGCAATTTGGGTGCTACGACGAATTTGCCTTCCACCTTCGGCGGCACATAGCCTTGCGGTATCTCGCCGAAATGTTGGCAGAATGCCTCACGCAAGGTGTCTGGAATAGCCTCCGTAATTATGTCGATGTAGGATTCCGTTCCTATTAATATAATGGTGTCCTTGTCATTTTTGGTGCAGGCGAAAAGAAACGACAAAAGAAATAGGAAAAAGAAACGTTTTATCTTCTTTTTGAAGCAATAATTTGTTATTGGGTATCGTTTTTCTTTTTTCATTGGCATTTCGGATTTTGGTTTCTGCCTTTGTTTTGTAATATAGAGAACTTTTTTAACAAGACAAAAATGGAGAGTTTTGGGTTATCATCACTCTTTGGAAAACAATCCGACAGAATCCTGTCGGATTGTTTTGTTCTCTAACTACTTCAGAATCAATCCACAGGCGTCAAGGCCGCAATCATTTCGGCAATCTTGGCCTTCACCTCGCCAACGACATTGTCGGGGTTAAGGTCGGTCTTGAAGCTCTTGTCGCGGCTGGCGAACTCGATGGCATTACGCTCCAGCGTCTTCGGGCTGACCACGATGCGCAGCGGCACGCCGAGCAGGTCGGCATCGGAGAACATCACGCCTGCGCTGATGTTACGATCGTCGTAGATGACCTCCACGCCCGCCTTCTTCAGGTCTTCGTAGAGCTTGTCGGCCACGCGGCGCACATTCTCATCGGCGATGCGCAGAGCACAAATCTGCACCTGCCAAGGGGCGATGGTGATGGGCCAAATCGGACCATAATCGTCATGGCTCACCTCGCAGACCGAAGCGATCAGACGGCCCACGCCGATGCCGTAGCAACCCATGATGGGGTATTTCAGTGTGTTGTCGCTGTCGAGGTACTGCATGTTCATCGACTCGGTGTATTTCGTGCCGAGTTGGAAGATGTTACCCACCTCGATGCCGCGGCTGATGGTGATGCTGTGCTTGCCGCACACGGGGCAGATGCCGCCAGCGGTGGCCTTGGCCACGCTGTCGTACTTCACCTCACCGAGGTCGCGGGCCATGTTCATGCCCTTGTAGTGGTAGTTCTCCTTGTTGGCACCTGCCACGAAGCTGTTCAAGGTCTTCAACGACTCATCGTAGACCACGGTGATGCCTTCCGGCAAGCCCTTGGGACCGATGAAGCCAGGGCAGATACCCATCTCGGGAGTGACGGTAGCAGCATGCACCTCGGCGCAAAGCAAATTGCGGAGTTTGGTCTCGTTCACCTCGAGGTCGCCGCGCAGGAAGACGATGACTAGCGAGTCATCCATGTTACGCTGATAGAGCACAGCCTTGCAGGATTGCAGCGGCGACTTGTGCAGGTAGTTGCACACATCCTCAATAGTCTTCTGTTCAGGGGTGTAAACCTCCTCCAAAGGCTCGATAGGATATTCCTCGTTGTGGACGATGCAGTCGGCGGCTTCGCTGTTGGAACGGTAACCGCATTCGGGGCAGATGACGATGGTGTCCTCGCCAATGTCGGTGAGCAGCATAAACTCATGCGAGATACGGCCACCCATCATGCCTGAGTCGGACTTGACGGCCACGACCTGCGGCACACCAGCACGGGCGAAAATACGGTCGTAGGCATGGTAAGCCTTAGCGTAGTATTGCTCCAAGTCCTCTTGCGAGGTGTGGAAGCTGTAGGCATCCTTCATCGTGAACTCACGGGTGCGGATGAGGCCACCACGCGAACGGGGTTCGTCGCGGAACTTGGTCTGGATTTGGTAAATCATGAAGGGATACTGCGTGTAACTCTTTGCGGCGTCGCGGGCCAGCTGCACGGCAGCTTCTTCGTGGGTCATGCCTAATACCATGTCGATGCCGTTACGGTCTTTGAAACGAAGCAGTTCCGATCCGATGCTGTTGTAACGCCCCGACTCCTGCCACAATGAACCTGGCATAACAACGGGGAACATCACTTCCTGTCCGTCGATGCGGTCCATCTCCTCACGGATGATATTCTCGATCTTCTTAGCGATGCGTTTGGCCGGCATGAAGAAGGAAAACAATCCAGTTCCCACCGATTTGATAT
>JAEEGF010211698.1_pt1 | contig 10506 bp, 7 predicted proteins | sample 9134171 | NCBI WGS metagenome assembly JAEEGF01 (sample SAMN16246542, study PRJNA631951) | gut metagenome | biome: gut microbiome; feature: rumen; material: AP-attached | host: Bos | place: Iran: Karaj | collected 2018-10 | reverse complement strand
AACTGGGGTGGGAGGTTACTCACTTACTCACTTTTGACATCTACATCCCCCCATTTCCATCAGCCAGAAACTTTATATCTATATATTATATATATTATAATATAATATATATAATATATAGATATAAAAATAACACCTGTACCTGTGCTATCCTTGTACCATCACATTCAAAAACCTAAATGTCCGAAGTGAGTAAGTGAGTAAGTGCAGCCATAGAGGCATTCAACGAAAAGATTGATTGGTCTTGCGGCGAAGCAGGAGTTGGAACCATCTAAGGATAGAAAGGTAACCATAAAAAAAGCTCCTAAGCTAGGAGCTTTTTGTGCGGGTAAAAGGACTCGAACCTTCACGGATTTCTCCACCAGATCCTAAGTCTGGCGCGGCTGCCAATTACGCCATACCCGCATTTCGTAGCAATTACGGTGCAAATTTAAAGCTAATTGAGGTGATTTGCAAATTTCTCAAGGTTTTTTATTCAAAAAGGCACGCGCAGCTTCGATGATGGTGTCTATGCCCAGTGCTTGGTCGTCGGCTAAAAGCCCCACTGCGATGTCTGGCTCAATGCCAAATTCTATCTGTTGCATATCGGCATCATAGGAGGGGCAGGCGCTGAAACGCACTCCCCAGCCGTTGGGTAGCTCAGAGCTGAAAGGCATGCCTGAACCTCCGCCAGTCTTGTCGCCCATGAGGGTGACAAGAGGGCAGTAGCGCATGGAGTTCACAAAGTCGTTGGTGGCACTATAGCTATGTCGGTTTGTCAGCACCACCACGGGCTTTTGCCATCTGATGCCGTCAGATGGGTCAATGTACATAGGTACAGGTTCAGAAAAATCGCTGTGGCCTTTACCGGTCTTGTGGCACAGATATCCCACCAATGCCTTCTCATTGGTGAAACGACCTGCCAGGCGACTGGCGTTGGTCAGTTCCCCACCTCCGTTGTTGCGTACATCGATGATAAGGCCGTTGCAGATATCGAGATAGCGGAACATCTCATTGAGGGCATTATTTCCTACGGCAGACGAGAAGCTGGTGTAAGAGACATATCCGATATTGTCAGGGAAGATGGTGTAACGCAGCCCTCCACTTACACGGTAATCGTGACCTAAGTATTTCTCTATCAGTTCTTCGTTGTAGTTGCGGGGATAGTCCTCAAACCAGTTCCAGTAGCGGGCGGTGTTGTGGTAGGCGTAGAGGTTCACATGTCCGTCTTTCAGCTCTGCCAGCATGTTGCCAAGTATCTGGAATAGCTTGTCGTTGTTGAGGTCTTTGGTGATGTAAGGCATGTAGCGTTGACGTACGCCTGCCCAATCTACCTGCTTATAGTCCAGGAAGCAATAATGCTCGTCAATGATGGTCCATAGTGCCTCAAAGTTGCCCATGGGGGTATTGGTGTGGTTGTCTTCATGCACACAGCTGGTAAGGAGCACTGCCATCAAGGATAATATGTAGGCAAGGCGTTTCATAGCATTTGAAAGCGTTTGACTACACCCAGCATGAAGATGTGGCTGTAGATGTGTGACTTAATACGATTGAGATTTGCCTGTTGGGCATCCCAGACATAGGTAAAACGCAGTGTGAGCTTGCCTATGGAATAATCTGCAGAAAGCATCTGCCTCAGTGAAGGACTGCTGAACGGGGTGGTGCACCTGATGGTGCCTCCACGTTCACCAACAGAAAAAATCTCGTAATAAGACTGTCCGTAGTGGGGCATGAACATCAAGCCTATTAACGGGAGATTGGCCTGGTAGCGCAATAGCAGGGGACGGTAATTCAGCTCAAGGTTCCACAAGGCGATGATGGAGGCATCGATGGAAACGTGGGCCCTGAGTGAAACGGGGTTGTTGCCATTACGCATGTTATAGGTAAAGCCACCGTTGAGGTCGGCAACAGCACCCACCCATACGTCAAACTTACGGTTAAGGGGTTGCCGATAGTACCAGCCGTAGTTCCAGTTGGCAAGGGCTGTGGCGGTCTTGTTGTTCTCCACGCGGTTGTCTGTATAGCCGAAGTTACCCTGGAAGTAGGTTTGCTGCCAGATCTTGCCCTGTATAAGTTTGGTTTGATGGAAGGTCTCGCGTGAGAAACGGGCCTCCCAACCTTTGTAAGTCTCAGGGGAGAGGTAGGTGTCCTGTAGCGTGGTAATGCCGAGACCGATAGAAGTTGCCCTGGTGTAGATAGGGTTGATTGTTGATGATTGACGATTGACGATTGGGCCATCCGGTGTGGTACCTTGGCTTTCTTGTGCTTTTGCTGCTAAACATGTTAGCAGAAAGACGATAAATAATATGTGTTGTTTAATCGTCAATCGTCAAAAAGTCTCATTTGTCCTGTCAATTCATCTAGGATGTCGCTATTGCTCTTGCCGGCATCGGGGTCAATTACCTCGGGCTGTTCAGAAGTGGGAGCCTCTACAGGAGGTTCAGGGAAGCGTGTGGGTTCCAGCTCCTTCACCTTTTTTATTTCAAACGTGGTGAGGCGTTTACCTTTCGCCTTATAGCCCTTGATGGCAATGAACTCGTCAGCATCCACTTCTATCTTACCACGGAAGGCATCGCCACCGCCAAAGGTTACCTCGAAGCGGGCATAGTATTGGTCGGTAAGCAGCAGTAGCTTGTTAGCTGGATTCTCGCCCAGATAGTTCTGCTTGCGGTTTGTAGCCTCGAAGCTGAAGCGTTTCACGTAAGGATAGCCCTTCTGTGACTCATCGTAAAGCACTGCTGTCCATACCTTATGTGGGTCGAATTTCTCCATGACTAAGATACCGTCATCATAATGGTTATTCGTGTCGAAATCAGTAGTATAGAAATCTCCATTCTTAAGTACCACCAAAATCAGCTCGTCGTTCTGGAACTCACCCAGGCTGCGTCCGTGTCCATCGTAGTTCAGACGACGCACATCCTCGTCGAACCACACCTCACGCCCACCTAAGGTGGAGCCGCCATGCGCCTTAAGCGTGATGCGGTGGATAGGGAATTTGGTCAGGATGTTACCCATAGCCTGACGACCCTTGATGAGAATCTGGCTGAAATCCTGGTCCAATATAAGGTTCTTCACACGTTGGTTAGGCTTCAGCATTACCTTGATAATTTCCGCCTCGCCATTGGGATTGGCAGTAAAGTATAGCATACGAGAACCATCCTTGCCCTGTGTCACGGTATATTCACGGTCGTGCACCACCGCTGTCACGGCAAATCGCTTGATATAGTTCCAACCGTCCTTGCCGTCACGATACACCACATTATAGATAGTACGCTTGTCATTCTTGTTGAAGATGGCGATGTAGTAGATATCCTTGCCAATGAACTTCTTATCTGCCACTGATGTCACCACATAACGGCCATCGCGGAAGAACACGATGACATCGTCGAGGTTCGAGCAGTTGCACACAAATTCGTCTTTCTTCATTTGTGAGCCATAACCGATGAAGCCTTCTTCACGGTTCACATACAGCTTCTCGGTAGCCTCAATCACACGGGCTGAGTCAATGACATCGAAGCTACGAACTTCAGTGCGACGCGGATACTGTTTGCCATACTTCTTTTTCAGCTTGCGGAACCAATCGGCAGTATATTCAATCAGGTTAGCCAACAGCTTATCTATTTCCTCAATGTCGGCCTTCATCTGCAGGATGGCCTCCTCTGCCTTGTCGGAGTTGAACTTCAGGATACGTCCCATTTTGATTTCCAGCAGCTTGAGAATATCCTCTTTGGTGACCTCACGAATCATATAAGGATAATAAGGAGTGAGGCGTTCATCAATGTGCTCACAAGCGGCATCAACACTCTTTGCCTCTTCAAACTCACGGTCTTTATAGATGCGCTCCTCGATGAAGATTTTCTCTAAAGACGCAAAGTGCAGCTGCTCCAGTATCTCTCCTTTCTTGATTTCCAATTCCCTTTTCAGCAACTCCTTGGTGTTGTCCACCGAGCGTCGCAGCACATCGCTAACAGTGAGGAATTGAGGTTTACGCTCGTCGATGACACAGCAGTTGGGAGAGATGTTTATTTCGCAATCGGTAAAGGCATAGAGAGCGTCGATGGTCTTGTCTGAAGATACACCACTCTGCAGGTGAACCAATATCTCTACGTTGGCAGAGGTAAGGTCTTCCACTTGTTTTACCTTGATCTTGCCCTTGTCATTTGCCTTTACGATAGAGTCGCACACATTAGCTACCGTACGTCCGTAAGGCAGTTCGCGGATGGCGAGGGTGTGGTTATCCACCTTCTCTATCTTGGCACGCACTCGCACACTGCCACCTCGTTCGCCATCATTGTATTTAGACACCTCAATGGCACCACCCGTCTGGAAGTCGGGATAGAGCTTGAAGTCCTCGCCATGCAGGTAACTTATGGCAGCATCGCAAATCTCGTTGAAGTTGTGGGGCAGAATCTTAGATGACAGACCTACGGCAATGCCTTCCACACCCTGTGCCAGTAGCAAGGGGAATTTCACGGGCAGGTTTACGGGTTCTTCGTTACGTCCATCGTAAGAAAATTGCCACTCGGTGGTCTTGGGATTAAACACCACTTCCTTGGCGAAGTTGGTCAGGCGTGCCTCAATGTATCGAGGTGCTGCAGCTCCGTCGCCAGTGAGTATGTTGCCCCAGTTACCCTGGGTATCTATCAGCATTTCCTTTTGTCCTAACTGCACCAGGGCATCGCCAATGGAGGCATCGCCATGGGGGTGAAATTTCATGGTCTCGCCCACGATGCCTGCCACCTTATTATAGCGTCCGTCTTCCATGCGCCACATGGTGTGGAGGATGCGTCGCTGTACAGGCTTGAGGCCGTCGATGATATGGGGAACGGCACGCTCAAGGATTACATAGGAGGCATAATCCAGGAACCAGTTCTCGTACATACCACTCAACTGATGCTTCGCATTGGCATCGTGTGTGTCGGTTGGTTTATAGTCAGAATGCCCCGTAGCTTCGTCTGCAGCGAAGTCATCCATGGGCTTGTCAGTGTCTTTACTCATAAAATAGTCCTAAATTTGTGCAAATATACAGAATTTTATAGAATTATTTAAACGGAAAGCAGTATCTTTGTGGCAATTTTATGAATTAAGTGTAAAAAAATTGTTGAATATGGCACAAGAAGATGTTTTCAAAAAGATTGTTGCGCACTGCAAGGAGTATGGTTTCGTGTTTCCCAGTAGTGATATTTATGACGGTTTGGCTGCAGTGTATGACTATGGCCAGAATGGTGTGGAACTGAAAAACAACATTAAGCAGTACTGGTGGCAGAGCATGGTGCTGCTGCATGACAATATCGTAGGTATAGACTCAGCTATCTTCATGCACCCCACTATTTGGAAAGCCAGTGGACATGTGGATGCGTTTAATGACCCATTGATTGACAACCGTGACTCCAAGAAACGTTATCGCGCAGATGTGCTGATAGAGGATGAGATTGCAAAATACGATGATAAAATAAATAAGGAGGTGGCTAAAGCTGCTAAGCGATTCAAGGAGAACTTTGACGAGGAGAAGTATCGTGCTACCAGTCCTAAGGTGCTGGAGTTGCAGGAGAAGCGTGATGCCCTGCATGCCCGCTATAGTGCTGCTATGAATGCGATGGATCTGAACGAGTTGCGTCAGATTATCTTGGACGAAGAGATTGTTTGCCCTATCAGTGGTACCAGGAACTGGACAGAGGTTCGTCAGTTCAATTTGATGTTCTCTACCGAGATGGGCTCAACGGCTGATGGCGCTATGAAGGTGTATCTGCGTCCTGAGACTGCACAGGGTATCTTCGTGAATTACCTGAACGTACAGAAGACTGGTCGTATGAAGGTGCCTTTCGGTATCGCTCAGATTGGTAAGGCTTTCCGTAACGAGATTGTGGCACGTCAGTTCATCTTCCGCATGAGGGAGTTTGAGCAGATGGAGATGCAGTTCTTCGTGCGTCCTGGCACTGAAATGGAGTGGTTCAGCAAGTGGAAGGAGACACGTATGAAGTGGCATCAGGCTTTGGGCTTTGGCGCTGACCACTATCGTTTCCACGATCATGAGAAATTGGCTCACTATGCCAATGCTGCTACAGATGTGGAGTTCTTGATGCCATTTGGTTTCAAGGAAGTGGAAGGTATTCACAGTCGCACGAACTTTGACTTGAGCCAACATGAGAAGTATTCTGGCAAGAGCATCAAGTATTTCGACCCAGAGACCAACGAAAGCTATACTCCGTATGTGATCGAGACCAGTATTGGCGTTGATCGTATGTTCCTGAGTGTGATGAGTGCCGCTTATACCGAGGAGCAGCTGGAGAATGGCGAGACCCGTGTGGTGCTGAAGTTGCCTGCAGCGCTGGCGCCTGTGAAGCTGGCTGTGTTGCCACTGGTGAAGAAGGATGGTCTGCCTGAGAAGGCTCGCGAGATTGTGAACGACCTGAAGTTCCACTTTAATACCATCTATGATGAGAAGGATAGTATCGGTAAGCGCTATCGCCGTCAGGATGCTGTGGGTACTCCTTACTGCGTAACCGTTGATCACGATACGCTGAACGATAATTGCGTTACTTTGCGTAACCGTGATACCATGCAGCAGGAACGTGTGGCTATCAGTGAGCTGAATAGCATTATTGCTGATCGTGTTAGCATTACAAGCTTGCTGAAGAAGCTGCAATAATATTGACAATTGACTATTAATGATGAAACGATTTATTTTTCATAATTCATTACTCAGTGTGTTGCTGTTGGTTATGGCAGCAGCTGCTGTTGGTTGTTCGGAGGTAAAGGAGGTTGGCGAGTTCGACAACTGGAAGGAGCGTAATATCGCTTATGCCGACTCGCTGAGCGATTTGACGTCTGGCAGGGTGGTGGTTACGGAATCAGATGCTGATGCCATGCAGGTGGGTACGCTCTATGCCATCGAGACAACGGCGAGCACCAACAAGCTTAACCAGTATGTCTATGTGAAGAAGCTGACGAGCAATAAGGCGGGCAGGCGTCCTTATTATACTGACGATGTGAAGATGTTCTATTATGGCACCTATATTACAGGCTCCCGCTTTGATGGTAACTTCAAGGGTTATACTGGCATCGACAAAGGTACGCTGGATGGTAATCAGAAGAAGCCTGACCAGTTCAATACCTCGACCCAGTTTGGGGTTTACAGTGTTATCACAGGATGGAAAACAGCCTTGCAGTATATGCGTGAAGGTGAACGATGGATGGTGTATGTGCCTTACCAGAGCGGTTATGGAAAGGATGGCAATGGAACCGTATTGGGTTACTCTTTACTCTGCTTCGATATGATTATGGATGAGGTAGTGACTACGAATAATTAATAAGGAATTGTTTCAAAAATGAATCCCCGTCCATTTGGGCGGGGATTTCTTTTTATCAGACAATCAGCTTCGATTGGGTAATGAAGTTGATGATGTTCTCCACTTCTGGGCAACTCTCAATCTCGCTCTTGATGCGGATGGCCGCATCCTGCGGACTAATGTTGGAATGGTAGAGAATCAGGTAGGCATTCATGACATGACGCAGGGTCTTCTCATCCATAGGTTGGAAGGTGTTTTTCTGTAGAATCACGGAATTCACGCCGTGATAAGCAGCAGGGTTACCCTTTACCATAATGTATGGAGGTACATCCTTACGCAGGCGAGTACCTGAAAGGATGAGTGTCCAGTTGCCAATATGTACATCTTCATACAGAATGACTGCATTGCTGAGTACATTGTAGCTTTCAATCTTTACATTACCGCCAATAATGGATTTCAAGCCCACCATTACAAAGTCTTTCAACTCGGCTCCGTGGCAGATGTGCACACCATCCATCAAATGGCAGTTGTTGCCGATGCGTGTAGCGTGCCCGGTGTTGGTCGCACGGGCAATCACCACGTTTTCACGGATATCGTTGTCATCTCCTATAATGACTTCCGTCTTATCACCCTTGTACTTTAAGTCTTGAGGCTCTGTACCAATAACGGCTCCCTGGTGCACCTTGTTGCGGTTGCCCAATCGGGTGCCATCCAACAAGGTGGCGTGTGCGTAGATATAGCAATCGTCGCCAATGACTACATCGTCGGCTATGTATGCGAAAGGCTCCACGGTTACGTTCTTGCCCAACTTCGCACCTTTTCCTATATATGCTAATTCACTAATCATGATATTATTATTTTAATGGTCAATCAGTCAATTGTCAATTCTTGCCACCACCCAGTGCCGTGTAGAGGCTGATTACAGCCTGCATACGGTCGTATGTATCGGTTACCTCGGCCAATTGGGCACTTAGGTATGAGGATTGGGCACTCAGTACCTCCAAATAAGAGGAAGTTCCCAACTGGAACAGGTCGGCAGTATCTTCTGAGGCTTTCTTGGCCGATGCTACCTGTACCTTGCGAGACTCCGACTTCTCGGTGTTCATCTGGTACTTGTAGAGAGCATTGCTCACTTCATTACCAGCCTTCAACAAAGTGGTTTGGAAGGTTAACTTGGCCTTTTCTTCATTGGCTTTAGCAGCCTTGAGACCAGCTATCAGTTTGCCTCTTGCAAACAGGGGCTGGGTGATGCCTGCCATCAAGGTGGTCATAAACTTGCCAGGATTGACAACTTGTCCTAAGTTGTTAGTCCAAGCCTCTTGACCCGAGATGGTTAGCTGAGGATAGAATGCGGCACGAGCACTGTTGGTGTCGTAGTAGCAAGCTGCCAATGACATCTCTGCAGCCTTTACATCAGGACGGTTGGAGAGCATTTGCACAGGAACACCCGTCTCAAAGTTAGTGGGCAACTGCTGGGAGTCGAATGTGGTGCGAGGAATCTCCTGACCAGGTACATTCAGTATCAGGCATAGGGAGTTTTCCGTTTCACGGATGGTCTGCTTGATGCTTGAGAGAGAAGCTACCACTTGAGAATAATTGGTACGCCTCTGCTCTACAGCAGCGCTGTTGGCCAAGCCTGCTTCAAACATTGCCTCCATGGTTTCTACTGTACGCTGCATCAAACCAGCTGTTTCAGTACTGATTTCCAGCTGGCGGTCAAGCATCAGCAAGGTGTAGTACATATTAGCCACAGCGGCTATGATGTTAGCTTTTACAGCCTGTTCGTAGTACTGAGCTTGCTCATAGGTTACCTTTGCCTTGCGATTAGGGTTCAGCAACTGACCGAAGAGGTCCACCTGCCAAGAAGCAGCAACAGGAACAGAGTAGGTCCATACATCAGTACTCATAGCGTGGTTGTAGGTACCTTGCGGGTTGAATGCCAAACTGGGCAGATAAGCTAAACGGGCAGACATCAAGGCAGCTTGCGCTTGCTCAATAGTGAGCTGAGCACTGCGTATGTCGGCATTATTCTCTAATGCCTGCTCGATGAGGGCCTGCAACTGACTGTCGGTAAAGACTTCCCTCCATGGTACATCACCAAAGGTGGGACCAGCCACAGCGTTGAGTGTATCGGTAGCTGAAACAGGGTCACGATACAAGCCGTCTGTTACCAAGTCATCTGGCCTTTCATAAGACTTGTAGATGCGGCAGCTGCTCATCAGAACTGCCGCGCCTACCATACATATAATAATACTTTTCTTCATAGATAGTTCTTATTTAGTATATTGTGCAATCTCTGGAGTAGCGTCAGAGTTGTCGATATCTGACCACTCGATTGGCTTCACCTTCTCCTGCAAGTGCTGGAATACCACAAACAACATCGGTACGAAGAAAATCTGCAAAATCATACCGATTAACATACCACCGATAGCTGCTGTACCCAAAGTACGGTTACCATGAGCACCTACGCCAAAGGCGAACATCAAAGGCAATAGACCTACAATCATGGCAAGAGAGGTCATCAAGATAGGACGCAGACGAGCTGCGGCACCTAAGATGGCTGCCTTTGTTAAACTCATGCCCTGTTTGCGGCGGTCAAGCGCGAACTCTACAATCAGGATGGCGTTCTTAGCTAACAGACCCATCAACATGATCAACGCAATCTGCATATAGATATCGTTAGACATAGAGCCCATGATCATCTGCAAAATAGAGAACGAACCGATGGCACTCATGATGTTCACAAAGATAAAGCTACCCATCAAACCGAATGGTACAGACAGCAACACTGCCAAAGGTAGGATGTAGCTCTCATACTGGGCACTCAACAACAGATATACGAATACGAAGCAGAGTAAGAAAATCAGGGCAGTGGTGCTACCGCTGGTCTCAGCTTCCTCACGTGCCAAACCACCTAACTCATAACCGAAACCTGGAGGTAGGGTCTCTGCCACCTCGGAAATGGCGGTCAGTGCTTGGCCAGAGGTATAGCCTGCAGCTGGAGAAACCATAACGGTCATAGCGGTGTACATGTTGAAACGGTTAATCACATCAGGACCATAAATCTTCTTCATGCTGAAGAATTGGCTGATAGGAGCCATTTCGCCAGCGTTGTTCTTGACCTTAATGTTTTTTAAAGTCTCCAAATCTTTTGTTGCCTCGGGATCTGCTTGCACCATTACACGGTACATACGACCGAATCGGTTGAAGTTGGAAGCGTACAGACCACCATAGTAAC
>JAEEGF010618509.1_pt1 | contig 10507 bp, 10 predicted proteins | sample 9134171 | NCBI WGS metagenome assembly JAEEGF01 (sample SAMN16246542, study PRJNA631951) | gut metagenome | biome: gut microbiome; feature: rumen; material: AP-attached | host: Bos | place: Iran: Karaj | collected 2018-10 | reverse complement strand
TTCCGGTCGTCCGCTTTCATTATACAAGGAAGGGCAGCGCTTGTCAACCGTTTTATCCGGCGGCTTTCGGCACAGAATCAGATTTATTGATACAATACCTCGTATTCCGGCAGGGCTTTCCACTCTTCGGAGGTCAGAATCATGCGCATCATGCGCCGCACGAGCCCAATAAACACTTCTGCGTTCCCGTCGACCGGCGTGTAAAGATCGTCCGTTTCCGAATCCCACTCCAGCAGCAAGGAAAGCGCTCCGACGCACAATATCGTCTTCTCTTCCTGTCCGTTTCGCAGCGTCAGTTCCAGAACCGACGAAGGTTTTGCCAAAGCCCATCCGACTCCCTCCGTCATGTACGGTTCGTATGACTCCGGAGCGTCCGGGATCGCCGACAAATCCATCATGCTGACAAGATCTGTCAGCTCGGTCATTTCCTCCGGGCTCAGGGACAGCTTGGTTTTGAATCTGTCCGGATCGGACGCGTTCGTCGTTTTGACGAGCACGCCGGTCCGGCTGTCGTAAGAGCTTTGACCCTCGACGCCCCACCGGATCCGGAAGGAAAAGTCTCCCGTATAACGCCGTTGTCGGGCACAGCCCGAAAACCCGGCAAAGAGCAGAAGGATCGAGAGAAAACCCGAAATCAGTCTTTTCATGCGGTATTCCTCTTTCATTCTATTGGACTTTATCCGTTAGACGCCGCGCCTCGGAAAAAAGTTCCCTCACGGCAGAAAAAGAGAGGGGCTGCCGCGTCCCTCCCTTGCGGAAGCGATGCGGCAGTCCCATATTGTCCGTTCCGGAGAAACCGAAACTCAGTCAAAGCTGACGCCCTGACGGATCTCCTTTCCGTCGGGAGCGATGGTGTTGTAATACAGCGTGCTGCCCGCCGTGTTGACGCGGATGGCGGTCACCTTGCCCTGATACACGGTCTGGCACGTGCCGTCCCGGTAGATGAAGATCAGGCTGTAATCCCCGGCGGCAGCGCCGTTCAGCCCGGCGCCGTAAATGATGTAGAAGCGGTCGCTCTCGTATTCGAAGGGGATGTCGGACGCGGTGGCCTTCGCCGCGCTGATCGCTTCCGCATATTTCGCGGTGTTGACCTGGCTGTCGGTGGCTTCCGTGAATTCGTCGGAGGCCTGCACGCCGTACGCGCTCTCCACGAGGGCCGCCACGTCATTCATGCCGCAGAGCTTCAGCGTATCGGCTCCGGGCGTGCCGCAGACCAGCTGGTACCGGGCGACGGAATCCAAGCTCAGCGTCTCGTCGAAATAGAACGCATAGGTGGTATATCCCTCGTGATCGTCGTACCACATGCCGGCGATGGTCACGCGGCTGCCGTCCGCCCAGAGGTAGATCAGCTCGTTGATGCGGGAATAGACGTCCACACCGGGCTGGATCTGCGCGCCGTTCGCGCCGACCGCGGCCTTCTCGAATTCGCCGCGGAGGGTGCCGAACGCTTCGTAGCCGGCTCCCTTGCGCAGGCGGAAGGAGATGTTGTCGGGCTCGACGGTCAGATTGTTGACGAGATCAAGCGAATAAGAAGCGTTCACGGTAGGATTGCCGCCCGTCACGGAGATGTCCGCCGCGAATCCGGCGATCCCGGTCAGGGCGCTTGTTTCCTGCGTGCCGGCGTACAGGACGAGTTCACCCGTGGAAGAAGCAGGGGTATCGGGCTGCGCGGGCTTTTCGGCGGGCGTGCCGGCGGGCATGCGGGCGGAAGGATCGATCACGCGGGTCACGACCGCGGAGATCTCGCTGCGGCGCACGGAGGATTCCGGTTTCAGAAGGCCGTTCTCGTCGCCCGTCATGATGCCCCAGCGGTACAGACGGTAAACGGAGGTCGCGTACCACTGGGAGGTCGGCACGTCTTCCAGAGCGCCGAATTCGACGGAGTTGATTTCCGCGATGTTCACGCCGGAGTTGCCGATGGCGCGGGAGAAGAGCACCGCCACCATGCCGCGGGTCGCGGGGGCGTTGTAGTCCTCATAGGATTCCGTCACGATGTCGCGCTGCGCCGCGTATGCCACGTAGCCGTCGTACCAGTTGACGGGATTGTCGAGCACGTACGCTGTGTCATCCACTGCGCCTTTGGTGAGGAGCTGGTTGCAGACGGAGGCCAGCTTGATGGTCTCGGCGACGGTCAGTGTGCCGTCCGGATCGAAGACGGTGTCGCTCTTGCCGTTGATGAGACCGAGTTCGTAGGCGTCGGCCACATTTTTGTAGAACCATGCGCCGGCGGGAACGTCCGTGAACTGGCCGGTGTAGGAACGGGGCCGCGCATAGTCGTCGGCACAGACCGCCGTGGTCAGCAGGACGGCAGCGAGGACGACGGCCGCCAGGGACAGGAGCGTGCGGGTCAGATTCTTTTTCATGGAATCTCAACTTCCTTTCGTCAGATTATGAAAACGTGGGGACGGCAGGAAACCTTTTCCCCGCCGTTATTTCCGGAAGAGAATGCCGAACAGGCCCTTTCTCAGAAGCTGGCCGCCGGTGGAGATGACCTGGGACTCCAGCTTGTTCTTGATCCGCTCTTTCTTCTTGTCCGCAGCGGCTTTTTTCTTGGCTTCTTCCTTTTCCTTCTTTTCGGCTTCCTTCTGCGCGGCTTTTTCGGCTTCGCGGGCGGCTTTTTCCTTTTCGGCTTCGAGTCTCTTCCGCTCGGCTTCGAGCTCCGCCTTCTGACGCTCGATCTCCGCCTGCTCGGCCTTCTCGGCGGCTCTCTTTTCAAGCAGCTCGTACGCGCTTTCGTTATCGATCGCGTTGTTGTACTTGTAGCCGAACTGCGACTGCGCCATGACGCGGTTCTTGGTCGCTTCGGCGCAGGGAGCCATCAGGGACTGCGGGCAGATGATCGAGGTCTTCTCGACGATCTGCGGGATGCCCTTTTCGTCAAGGAAGGAAGTGAGCGCTTCGCCGGTGCCGAGCTGCATGATGACGTCCTCGGTCTTGAACGCGGGATTCGCGCGGAAGGTCTGCGCCGCCGTCCGGACCGCCTTCTGCTCGGCGGGGGTGTAGGCGCGGAGGGCGTGCTGGACGCGGTTGGAGCACTGGGCGAGGACGGAGTCCGGGATGTCGGACGGGGACTGAGTCACGAAATAAATGCCGACGCCCTTGGAGCGGATCAGCTTCACGGTCTGCTCGATCTTCTGCACGAGCGCTTTCGGCGCTTCGGTGAAGAGCAGGTGGGCTTCGTCGAAGAAGAACACGATGGTGGGCTTCTCGGGGTCGCCGACCTCGGGCAGGTTCTCGAATAGCTCCGCCATCATCCAGAGTAAGAACGCGGCGTAAAGCTTCGGGTATTTGACGGTTTCGACGGCGTGCAGCACGTTGATCATGCCGTGTCCGTTCGCGTCGGTGCGGATCCAGTCGGTCACGTCCAGCATGGGCTCGCCGAAGAACTGCGTGCCGCCCTGATTTTCGAGGGGGATCAGCGCGCGCGTGATGGCGGAGAGGGACTGGGGCGCCATATTGCCGTACTTCTGGGAGTATTCCGCGCGGTTCTCCGTCACGTACTGGATCATGGCCTGCAGGTCCTTCAGGTCGATGATGGCCAGCCCGTGTTCGTCGGCGATGCGGAAGATGATGTTGAGCACGCCCTCCTGCACTTCCGTCAGGCCGAGGATACGGGAGAGGATCTCGGGACCCATGTCGGACACCGTCGTGCGGATGGGGTGGCCGCCCTTGCCGTAGATATCCCAGAAGGTGACGGGATAGGAACGGTAGGTGAAGACGTCGCGGATGCCGAACTTGTCGATGCGCTTCTGCATGCCGGAGTTGTCCGCACCGGGTTCGCAGAGGCCGGAGACATCGCCCTTCACGTCGCAGAGGAAGACGGGGACGCCCGCGTCGGAGAAGGATTCGGCCATGACCTTCATCGTGATGGTCTTGCCGGTTCCGGACGCGCCCGCGATGAGTCCGTGACGGTTGGACTGGGACAGGTGCATGTAGACCCTTTCTTTCGCGGGATCGGAGAGGCCCATGTAAAGCTTGCCGTTTTCGTACATATGATCGCTCCTTCTGAAAGTCGGAATGGGTATAACATTCTACCATATATTATAGCGTTTTTGATGCGTCAAGTCAAGTCGAAAAAGAAAACTGGGGGGCGGATTTTGCGGATTTCGCCGGAAACGAAGAAACGCGGAGGACTCTCCCTCCGCGTTTCTTCGTTTTCTTTACCGTCTGCCGCCCTTTCCCTTCTTGGACAGCACGGTCAGTACGATCATGGCGACGGCACATACGCCCGCGATCGCGCCGATGATGAGTGCGGGATCTCCCGTGGCGGGCGATACGGACGGTCCCGTCAGCGCAGCCCGAAACATGGCAGCGGTGTCCATGAAGTACTCCTTCCGCCGCTCAGAACGGCATTTTCTTAAAGTCCGGATTGCCGTGGGTGTAGGTGGGGAGCAGCTTCGGGGAGCAGACTTCCCCGTCCAGCCCGGCCTCCGCCCGTTCGGTTAAGAAGCGGCCGAGATGCGCGAGCGTCGGCTTTCCGGGTTCCGTCCGCTTCGCCTTTTCCGCGGCATATCTCCCGGCGTTCCGCCCGAAAACGATCACGTCGAGCAGGGAGTTGCCCATCAGGCGGTTCCTTCCGTGGATGCCGCCCACGACCTCGCCGGCCGCGTACAGGTTCTCCACCGCGGTCATGCCGTCCGGGGAGATGTCGAGACCGCCGTTCTGGTAGTGCAGCGTCGGGTACACAAGGATCGGTTCCGTGCGGATATCGATCCCGTATTTGGCGAACATGCGGTACATGGCGGGGATCCGGGCGAGGATGGTCCCTTCTCCGCCCTTAAGCTCGATCATGGGCGTATCCAGCCACACGCCCGCGCCGTCCGCCGTCTTCACGCCCTTCCCCCGTTCGCCGCACTCCCGGATGATGGAGGCCGCCGCGACGTCGCGCGTTTCCAGCGGGTGCATGAAGACCTCTCCGTCGGCGTTGACCAGCTTCGCGCCGAGGGAACGGACCTTTTCCGTCACCAGCGCGCCGAAGATCTGCTCCGGATACGCGGCTCCCGTGGGATGGTACTGGAGCGTGTCCGCGTACAGCAGCTTCGCGCCGACGCGGTAGCCGAGGATCAAACCGTCCGCCGTCGCGCCGTAGTGATTCGAGGTCGGGAAGCCCTGATAGTGGAGCCGTCCCGCGCCGCCTGTCGCAAGGATCACGGTTTTCGCGCGCGCCACGAGCAGCTGCTTCGTCTCCATGTTCATCAAGACCGCACCGGCGCAGCGGCCCGCCTCGTCGAGGATCAGTTCCACCGCCGCGGTATAGTCCACGACCGGGATGCCCCGGTTCAGCACTTCGTCGCGCAGGGTCCGCATGATCTCGGCTCCCGTGTAGTCGCGCGCCGCGTGCATCCGCTTCCGGGACGTGCCGCCGCCGTGGGTGGTGATCATCGTGCCGTCGGGAGCCTTGTCGAATTCCACACCGAGCTCATTCAGCCAGAGGATGGCGTCCGGCGCTTCGCTGACGAGCTTGCGCAGCAGTTCGGGCTTCGCCGCGAAATGACCGCCGCCGAACGCGTCGAGATAGTGCACCGCCGGACTGTCGTTCGGTTTGTCGGCAGCCTGGATCCCGCCCTCCGCCATCATGGTGTTGGCGTCGCCGATCCGCAGCTTGGTAACGATCATGCAGCGCGCGCCGCCGTTGTCCGCTTCGATGGCCGCGGATGCGCCCGCTCCGCCTCCGCCGATGATCAGCACGTCGGTTTCAAAGTCCGTCTTCGAGAGATCCGCGTCCCCCTCGCAAATGCGGGGCAGACCCTCGAGCAAAGCCGCAAGCTCGTGGGGGACCTTATCCCCGCGGTTCACCCCGATCGTTAACGTCTCGAATTCCGACGCCTTGTAGTCCGGATGGTAGGTCTCGAGCAGCGCTTCCTTTTCCTCCGCCGTCATGCGCCGCGGTTCCAGCGCAAGATTGGCTTCCCGGGCGGCTTCCGCTTTTTTCATTGATGCGAGCATCTCGCCTGTATACATGTCCCGGCTCCTTTCTCACGCTTCGATATCGCGGTTGTTGTAGAGTTCCTTCAGTTCTTCGACCGGCTTCTGCGTCAGCGCTTCGAGCAGGTCCTCGAACTTCCCGTCCCGGATCTCCCGGACCCTGTCCCGAAGGTGCCCGGACGCGGGCGCGAGGTATTTTCCGTTCAGACGCCGGGCTAAGAGCGCGACCTGCGGATGGGAGATCCCGGCAGGGCAGCGGGAGGAACACACGCCGCACATGACGCAGTCGAAGGACTCCTCCGCGCACTTTTCAAAATCGCCCCGCTGCGCGTACGCGATGTACTGCATGACATTCAGCCCCTGCGTGCAGGATTTTGTGCACGCGTTGCAGCCCACGCAGGCGTAGATCTCCGGATAAAGCTGCATCATCACCGCTTCGCCGGGGGTGAGCTTATCGATATCGTACACTTCCTTGATGAGGGGGAAGAACGGGAGGGTTGCGACGTACATATCGTTCTCCACCTTCGTCTGGCAGGCGAGGCAGACCTTCAGCTCCCGATCCCCTTTGATGCGGTAGATCGTGGCGCAGGCTCCGCAGAACCCGTTCCGGCAGCCGCATCCCCGGACCAGCTGGTATCCGGCGTATTCCATCGCGCCCATGATCGTGAGGTTTCCGGGCACGGAACAGCGTTTTCCGAACAGAAAAACGTCGACAAAGTTTTCCATATTTTCTCCTGCGTGATCAGTATTCGTCCGGCAGTTCGCCGAGCTCGTCGTAACGGAAGACGGGGCCGTCCTTGCAGACGTATTTCGCGCCGATGTTGCACCGTCCGCATTTGCCGATCCCGCATTTCATCCGCAGCTCCATGGTCGTCCAGATCGCTTCGGGGGCGAATCCCAGTTCCGTCAGACCCGCGACGGTGAACTTGATCATGATCGGCGGGCCGCAGACGAGGACGGTTTTCCTTAAGTCCGGATTCAGCTCCTTCACGTAATTCGGAACGAATCCGACGTGTCCGTCCCAGCCCTCCTGTTCCCGGTCGATCGTCAGATTGACCGTGAAGCCGGGCGTGACGGACCACTCATCAAGGATCTCCGCGTAATCGACCAGATCGTCCTTCGAACGCGCGCCGTAGACGATCTGCACGTCTCCGTAATTCTCTCTTTTATCCCGCACATAGTTGATGACGGAGCGGAGGGGAGCCAGACCGATGCCGCCCGCGATGAAGAGCAGATCCTTTCCCTTTAAGTCGTCTTCGACCGGGAACGGCCTTCCGTACGGGCCGCGGACGGTGACTTCCATCCCCGGCTCCAGCATGTGCAGCCAGTTCGTCAGGTGTCCGCATTTTTTGATCGAAAATTCCATATAGTCCCGGTTCGTGGGACTGGACGTGACGGAAAACATGCCCTCTCCCACGCCGGGGATCGACACCATGGCGCACTGGCCCGGCAGATGCTCGAAGGGCTTTTTGCCGTCGCGCGTCAGGACGCGGAAGGTTTTCACATCCGGAGTGTCCTGACGGATCTCTTCCACTACCGCGACGCCCGGAATCAGGGTTTCACTGTTCATGTCCGTCCTCCCCCAGCCGTTTCATGACCTTGACGATGTTCATGTGGATCGGGCACGACGCCAGACAGCGTCCGCAGCCCACGCAGCCGAATTCCCCGCCGTTGTTCTCCGGGAAGTACACCAGCTTGTGCATGTACCGCTGGCGGAAGCGTTCCTTCTGCGTCAGGCGCGGATTGCCGCCCGCCATCTTCGTGAAATCGGAGTACATGCAGGAATCCCAGCACCGGAAGCGCCGGATCTCATGCCCCGTGTCCCAGTCCCGGATGTCGTAGCACTGGCAGGTGGGGCAGACGAAGGTGCAGGTGCCGCAGGCGATGCAGGATTCGGAGAGCTCCGCCCATTCCGGCCTCTCGAACAGCTCCTTCGTCTTCCCTCCCCCGAACGCGTCCGTTTTCAGCCCGGAGAGCGGGAGCCGCCCGATCGTCTCGCGGATCTTCTCCTTCGCCCGGGCCGCGCCGCTTTCATCCTTTTCCGTCAGGCACGCCGCGGTCTCCGAGAGAAAGGCTTCGCCCTTTTCGGTATGCGCTTCGAGGAACCAGCCCTCTCCGTCGTCGGTGAAGCTGACGTCCCCGCCCGGCTGCGCCGCGTCAATGCCGAAAACCGAACAGAAGCAGGTCTCGGCGGGGCGCAGGCAGGCACAGGTCAGGATCAGGCCGTGCTCGCGCCGGTTTTTGTAATAGGTGTCGACGGGATCGGACAGAAAGACCTTGTCTAAGATCCCGAAGGAGGCGGCGTCGCAGGCCCGGACCCCGAACACGGCGAAATCCTCCGTCTCCCGCCGGGGATCGAGCACCTGGATCTTATGGTTTTCCACGCGGAAGCCCGCCAGATTCTCCGTCTGCGGGAAGAAGAAATCCTTCGCGCTCCGGGTCGTGTGCAGTCCGCGGGATACGACCGTTCCGGGCTTATAGACCCGGTAGGAGGATTTCCCCGGTTCTTCGTCGACGGGGACGTAAACCTTTCTCCCGCGCGCAGCCGTCTCAAGGAACGCGTCCAGCCCGTTTTTCGGAAGATATTTCATCAGGCTCTCCCCCTTTCGCGCACGACGCCCGTCTCCGCGTCCTCTTCGGTGAAGTCCACAAGCGGATTCCGCGCGTCGGTCTTCTCTCCCGCGCGGTAGGTCCCGTATAGCTCGTCGATGTCCTTGATGAACTTCCGGTTCAACAGATGCAGCGGGATGTTCTCCGGGCATACGCGGGAGCATTCTCCGCAGTCCGTACAGCGTCCCGCCACATGGAACGCGCGGATGATGTGGTACATGTTCTCTTCAAAGGGATCGGCGGCGGCCTTCTGCGAGATCCCGGAGTCCGGATTGTCGAACACGCAGTTCTCGCAGGAACAGGCGGGGCACACATTGCGGCAGGCGTTGCAGCGGATGCACTTCGACAGCTGTTCCCGCCAGAACGCGAACCGCTCCTCCGCCGTCATTTTTTCAAGCTCCGCTACAGCCGCGAAGCGCTTATCGTCCGGAAGGTCCTCCCCTTCTTCGCCGAGCAGTTCGTCACAGACGGGATGCCGCTTCGACTTGCAGGAGATGCAGCGTTCCGCGAGCGCGTCCGCCTTCGGGATCCGCTCCGCGCCGTACAGCGTCTCGACGAGGAACTCCTCTCCCTCTTCGCCGATGCCGGTGATTCCTTCCATTCCGGCGGCGCGCATCTTCTTCACGTCCGCCTTTCCTTCGCAGGGGATCCCGATCGCATACACGTTTTCGCGGCGGATCCGGTGCTCGTTCAGAAGCTGCGCGAAGGAAAACGAATCGCAGGGCTTGAAGAAAACGAGGATCCTGCCGGGCTTTTCCGACTCGCGGATCAGGTATTTCGAGAGGTTCGCGCCGCAGAATGCGTCCCACACGAAATCCCGCTCCATCTCTTCCGCCGAAGAAAAGACGGCAGGCGTGACGTCGTAGGTGAACTCTCCGCGCTTCCAGCCGAGGACCCGGCCGACCGTCCCGTCGGCAAGCAGTTCCCGCGCGCGCTTCAGCATGTCATTCCGCATGTCCGTCCCCTCCTTCCGCATCCGGATCCGGTCTGCATCTCAGGTCCGCCAGTCTGCGGTTCGGCCCGAGCGCGGCGATCTCTTCGGCGAAGCTGCGCATGGTCTCGGCAAACTTCTGCCCTTCGGCGGCGGAAACCCACTCCACGCGGGTGCGGTTCCGCTCGATCCCGAGGTAGTCCAGCATGGAGAACAAGAGCGTCATGCGCCGTCTCGTATAGTAGTTGCCCGTAGTATAGTGGCAGTCTCCCGGATGGCATCCGCAGAGGATCACCCCGTCCGCGCCGCGCTGGAACGCCCGGAGGAAAAAGACCGGATTGACGCGGCAGGAGCAGGGGACGCGGATGATCTTCACATTGGCCGGATACTGGAGCCGGTTCGTCCCGGACAGGTCCGCGCCGGCGTAGGAGCACCAGTTGCAGCAGAAGGCCACGATGTTGGGAACGAATCCCGTCGCTTCGTTTACTTGCATATCGCGTCAACCTCCGCCATGATCTGAGAATTGGAGAATCCGGAGAGAGCCATCGCTCCGGAGGGGCAGGCGACCGTGCACGCGCCGCATCCCTGGCATACCGCGGGATTCACCCACGCCACGCGGCGCTTCTTCGTCGAGCGGTCGGGCATCCGGAAGTCCTTTTCGCTGTACGTGATGGCGCCGTAGGGACATACGTTCGCGCAGTTCGAGCAGCCGTTGCACATCCATTCGTCGGAATGAGCCACGCAGGGATTCCCGCTCAGCCTGTCCTTGAGCAGAAGGCCGATGACCTTCGCCGCGCAGGCCGATGCCTGCGCCACCGTTTCGGGGATATCCTTCGGGCCCTGGCACGTGCCGGAGAGGAAAATGCCCGCCGTGGGGGATTCCACCGGCCGGAGCTTGGGATGCGCTTCCGTGAAGAAGTCATTCGTATCCATGGAGGCCGTCAGCATGGTGGCGAGGGAACGCGCGGTCTTCGACGGCTCGATCGCGGCGGCCAGCACCACAAGGTCCGCCGAGACGCGCACCTGCTCGTCCATGATGAG
>JAEEGF011277412.1_pt1 | contig 10508 bp, 7 predicted proteins | sample 9134171 | NCBI WGS metagenome assembly JAEEGF01 (sample SAMN16246542, study PRJNA631951) | gut metagenome | biome: gut microbiome; feature: rumen; material: AP-attached | host: Bos | place: Iran: Karaj | collected 2018-10 | reverse complement strand
TCGTACATAATCATCAGGCTCGGCGTTCCGATATCGCGTCAATTCGCGCTTATCTCAATTTCGTCAATGGCTTTGCAGCGCGTCGTAAACTCTTACGGAACAGTCGTTGTTGCGGCTTTTACAGCAACATGCCGAATAGAGCAGCTTATCCACCAGCCTTATTCAACGCTCGGAGCTTCGCTTTCAACATACTGCGGACAAAACTACGGCGCAAAAAAGATGGACCGCGTGTACATGGGCTACAGGAAAGGTCTTCTTATAATGATTGTCATCACCGCTGTTATGACGTTTGTTATGCAAGTTTTCGGCAGGGCAATTACAAGTATGTTCGTTGAAGACCCGACCGTTATAGACCTTGGAACGCTCGGTTTGCGTATAACAAGCTGGTTCTATCCTGCGCTTGGCTTGATTTACGTCGTCCGTGGCGTTCTTACCGGCATGGGAGACGCTTTTTTCGCGCTTTTCAACGGCATTGTCGAAGTTATTGGACGCTTCACAGTCCCGATTCTTCTTACAAAATACATGGGCATGGGCGAAACAGGTATCTGGGTTTCATCAGGTTTAGTATGGATTCTTAGCGGTGTGACCGCATGGATGAGGGAACGCCTTTTGAACAGAAGACGCAAGCGCCAAACTTTACCAGCCGCATAAGGGTTACCGCTTTCAGTTTCGCCAAGAATCTCGTCGGGGTATTGATTGAATTCTTTTCCTTTGCAATATAGAATACTATGCGTAGTATCAAAGTACCGCCACTGCCGCGCATTTTTAAAGTTAAATCTTTATGAGGAGATAAATTTAATGGACTCGAACGACAAGAAATATAAGCTGCTTATAATAAATCCGGGCTCAACTTCAACAAAAGTGAGCCTTTTTGAGAACGAGAAATCCGTTTTCGAGAAAAGTCTTTTCCACGACGCGGACAAGCTTCTTTCATACCCACACGTGAACGACCAGCTGCTTTTCCGCTACCAGGTTATCCTTGATATGCTGAAGGAAGAAGGTCACAACGCATCTGAAATCGATGTTTTTGTCGGACGTGGCGGTTCAGCCTGCACTCAGCCGGGCGGCATCACGAAAATTGACAAGAAGCTCTACGACGACACTGTTGCTGCTGTAGGCGGCAGCGAGCATCCGGCAAAACTCGGGGTTATGCGCGCATGGAAATTCGCGCAGGAGTTCAACAAACCGGCTTTTACGCTGAACCCGACGAACGTAGATGAATACTGCGATTACGCAAGGCTCACAGGCATAAAGGGGATTTACAGGGTTTCGCACTCGCACGTTCTGAATCAGAAAGCTGTCGCAGAGTATCATGCGGAGCACGTTCTTAATAAACGTTACGAGGACTGCAATTTCGTTGTGGCTCATATCGACGGCGGCATTACGGTAAGCGCGCACGACCACGGCAAGATGATTGATGGAAACATGGGTGCTGACGGAGAAGGAGCTTTTACGCCCACAAGAATCGGCAGCGTGCCTGTTCTGGCTCTTCTTGATTATATAGAAGCCCATTCTGTTGCAGATGTGCGGTTGCGATGCTCTCGTGCGGGCGGTTTTGTAGACCTTTTTGGAACGGCGAACGCTGACACAATCCACGGAATGCTTGAAAAAGGCGACAAAAAAGCCGATTTGGTCTGGAACACGATGCTTTACCAGATTTGCAAGATGATTGGCGAGATGAGCTGCGTTCTTTGCGGAAAAGTGGACGGTATTCTTCTTACAGGCGGGCTTCTGCGGTTCGCTGACGTAAAATCAACTATTGAAAAGAGATGCGGATGGATTGCACCGATTTTCGCGTATCCGGGAGAGATGGAGCAGGAAGCACTTGCGCTACCTGCCCTGAAAGTTATGCAAGGAAAACTTACCCCGCTTACATATTCAGGAAAAGATGTATGGCAGGGTTTTGAAGGTATAGAGTTTTAAGGAGGACACGGCCATGAGCATGATAGAGAAGATAAAGAGCAAGGCAAAAGAAAACAAGAAGCGCATAGTGCTTCCGGAAGGCGATGAGCCGCGCACAGTTAAAGCGGCGGTAGATATAACGAAAGAAGGATTGGCAATTCCGGTTCTGCTCGGAAATCCAGATGAGATTGCGAAAGTCGCGGCAGAACAGGGCGTTGATATCTCCGGCATAGAGATTGTTAACCCATTGACGAGCGACAAAGCCGAAGAGTACGCAAAATCACTTTACGAGCTTCGTAAAGCGAAGGGCGTTACTGAGGATGACGCGAAAAAGCTTGTCGCTGACCCGATGTACTACGGAATAATGATGGTAAAGCTTGAGGATGCAGACGGTCTTGTTTCCGGCGCAGTCCATACGACTGGCGACATGCTCCGTCCTGCATTGCAGATTATAAAGACAAAGCCCGGTATGAAAGTAGTTTCGAGCAGTTTCCTTATGGACTGCCCGAACAAATCGCTGGGAGAAGACGGACTTCTTGTGTACGCGGACTGCGTTGTCATGCCCTGCCCTACAGCGGAAGAGCTTGCTCATATAGCGGTGTCGGCTGCGGAAACAGCGAGGGTTCTGTGCGGCATTAAAGAGCCGAGGGTCGCTCTGCTTTCATTCTCGACAAAGGGCAGTGCGAAACACGAGCTTGTAAACAAAGTGCAGGAAGCGACGGCTATTGCGCACCAGCTTGCGCCTGATTTGCTTTTGGACGGTGAAATGCAGTTTGATGCGGCTCTTATACCGGAAATCGGAGCGTCTAAAGCTCCGGGAAGTCCTGTCGCAGGCCGCGCGAACGTCCTGATTTTCCCAGATTTGCAGGCTGGTAATATCGGCTACAAGATTACGCAGCGCATAGGCGGGGCGGAGTGTTTCGCAGTTCTTCAGGGATTGGCAAAGCCTTGCAACGACCTTTCGCGCGGCTGCTCTGTGGAAGATATTGTCAACACAGTCGCGATGACAGCAGTACAGGCGCAGTAAGAAAGCCGGGGCGTTGCGGGGCAAAAACTGATAACCGCGCCCCGCAGTGGGGGTAGCCCGCAACCATGTGCGGGCGAGGGGGACTCCCCCATCCCTATTAACCAACTACAGTATATGCAGGTTCTTGTTGTCGAACGACAGGAACGCCTTGTCGCCAATTTTGTAGAGTTTGCGGCTCTTCGGGTTGTACTCCGTGATTTTAACCATCGTGCCGCCGACCATTACCTGATAGTACTGGTACGCGCCCATGAACGTTGAGAGGATAACCTCGCACGGGATTTTACCCTCGTCTGCAAGTGTTACGGATTCCGGACGAAGAACGATTTTGCAGTTGTCGCCGGGCTTGATGCCTGGGTTTCCGCCAGCCTCAATTTCCGCACCGTCAACTTTTACGCGAACAGTTTCGCCTTCAACAGCCTTTGCCTCGCCGTCAAGGAAGTTAACCTCACCGATGAAGTCCGCTACGAACTCGCTCTGCGGTCTGTAGTAGATGTCCTGCGGCGTTCCTTTCTGCGCGATTTTTCCCTTGTGCATAAGGATAATCTCGTCTGAAAGGCTCATTGCCTCGGACTGGTCGTGCGTTACGTAAATTGCCGTAATGCCGAGCCGTTGCTGAATCTTGCGAATCTCCGTGCGCATCGTGACGCGGAGCTTTGCGTCCAAGTTTGACAGAGGTTCGTCAAAAAGAAGAACGCCAGGCTGCATCACGAGCGCACGCGCAAGGGCGACGCGCTGCTGCTGACCACCGGAAAGCTGGTTTGTCATGCGTTCTTCCATGCCAGTAAGCTCAACAAGGTCGAGCATGTTCATGACTTTCTCTTTGATTTCCGCTTTCGGGAGCTTGCGGAGTTTCAATCCGTAAGCAATGTTGTCGAACACGTTGTAGTGCGGAAGAAGAGCGTAGCTTTGGAACACCATTGCGGTGTCGCGTTTGTTCGGGGTCAGCTCGTTAATAGCTTCATCGCCAAGGTAAATCTCTCCTTTGTCTGGGCTTTCAAAGCCGGCTATCATACGCAACGTCGTCGTTTTTCCGCAGCCGGAAGGTCCCAGCAGCGTGACAAAGCTGCCCGGCTTGATGTCGAGGGAAACATTGTCTACGGCGGCGAAATCTTGTTTCGTCTTTGGATCCTGATAAATCTTCGTTATATTTTCAAGTCTTACGCCCTTTGGCGCTTTATTGTTTTCCATAAAATCTCCTTTTCGTGAGGTTTTCGCAGTGCTCACAGTCGCACTACGTTGCAATTGCAACCGCGCATCTCTTGATCCGCGCGCCACAAACTTGGCTTCCGCGCATCGCACATTTGCCGAAAATCCGCGAAACTATTCTTCTTCGATGCGCGCGGGGCGGCTTGTACCGAACCGTTTAAGAAGCGCGTTCATAATCGTGATTGCTGCATACGTGATGATGATAAGGATCGTCGCGTAGGCACACGCAATTCCGTAGTTACCTTTTTCGGCGTGCTCGTTGATGCGCACCGTGATAAGCAGGAACTTAGGCGTAACGAGCAGGATAATCGCCGAAATTGCGGTTATCGAGCGGACGAACGTCGTAACAAGTCCTGAAAAGAACGACTCTTTTATGAGCGGCAGCGTGACGGAAACGAAAACCTTTCCGCTGTCCGCGCCCATGTCGTAGGCGGCTTCCTCAATAGACTTGTCTATCTGGCGCAATGCGGCGATACCGCTTCGCGTACCGATTGGCAGCGAGCGCACGATGAACACTATGACGAGAATCGCGCCTGTTCCGTAGAGTCCCTGCATAAAGCCTGAATGGAACAAGCCGGAGTTGTAGCCGCGGATAAATCCGACACCAAGAACCGTTCCCGGAACAGCCATCGCCAGCATTGCGACGAACTCCATAAAGCCCTTTCCGTGGAATTTCCTCTTTACAACAAGATACGCTATTATCATCGAAAGCAGAGCCGTTATTGGCGCGGCAATGAGCGAAAGCATTATCGAGTCCGTAAAGACGCGGTAACCGTTGTTCTTAAAGACGTACTCGTACCATTTGAAAGAAAGACTGTAGTCGCGGCCCCAAAGCTTGAACAGAGATCCAAGCGGAACGAGCGCATACATAACGAGCACGAATATCGTAACGAGCGTACATATTGAAACAAGCGGGATGCGGACGCTTTTGTCCGTCATAAGAGCGCGGCCACGGGAAGCTTTTCCTGTGAGGGTCGCGACGGATTTCCGCTCCAGCCAGTATTTTTCAAGGATGAAAAGACCCATCGAAACGCACAAAAGCACGACAGCCATCGCCGTAGCACCGCTCTTGTCGTATGCGCCGGTGAGCTGCAGGTAGATTGACGTTGCGAGAGTATCGTAGTTACCGCCGATAATCATCGGGTTTGCGAAGTCTGCTACCGACTCGATGAAAGAAACGAGGAAAGCGTTTCCAAGTCCGGGAAGCAGAAGCGGCAGCGTAACGGTCGTGAACACCTTCCAGCGTGACGCACCCATGTTGCGGGCAGCTTCTTCCAGTGACGGGTCTATGTTCTTAAGAAGACCTTTAAGCATAAGGTAGCAGACCGGGAAGAACGTGAGCGTCTGTACAAGGGCGATACCGCGCCAGCCGTACAAGCTTGTGGTGCTTAATCCGAGCAAGTTGCGTGTTATAACGCCGGTGCGTCCGAAAAGCAGGATTGCAGAAAGAGAAAGCACGAATGGCGGCGAGACGACCGGCAGAACGGAAACCATTCCGAACAGCTTGCGGACGATTTTTGAGCCTACGTCAACGTAAGAGTCTACATAAGCGAACAAAAAGCCGAGCAAAGTCGCCCCAAGGCCGGAAACAAGCCCCAAAAAGAGCGTGTTTGAAATTGCCTGCCTGAATGTTGGCATCTTAAAAATGCGGATAAAGTTTTCAAATCCGATCGTTTTTTTTGTAACATCGCCGACGGTTGTCTCCACAACGGCACTGTCAGTCAGCAGGATAGCGAGCGGATAAACAATAAAAAGCAGCAGGAACAGAAATATACCGATTATTGCCGTTATAAGAATCGGGTCAGCGAAAAGCTTTTTTCTGTCCAGGGATTTACCTTGAGCGTTAGCCATTTTTATTCCTATTTTTGTTTGTTATAAAAAAAGCGTCCGTAAAATATATAGGCGGACGCTTTGCAAAACAGACTGCCCTGCCCCATCCGGACGAAATGATTCTCACGAATCTTTCGAATCGCCCGAAAAACCAGGGGCAGATGCCAGCCTAAAAAGCTTAACTTACTTTGTCTTTACGCGGTCATCGTTAGCGATAACCTCAAAGAACTCTGCGTAGTATTTAGGTCCGTTAACCTTTGCGTCGTCAAAGTCGTAAACGATTGTCTCAATCTTATCAAGACCAGCCTTAACAGCAGCCTCAACAGGCTTTGCATTGTCGATTACGAGGAACTGGTAAGAACCGTTGTCCTGAGCCATGTTTACGCAGTCTGGTGAAAGAGCGAACTCAATGAACTTCTTTGCGTTTTCAAGGTTCTTGCATCCCTTGAAAATAGCTGTTGCACCAATTTCGTATGATGTTCCGGAAGCAGGAGCACACATACCAAGGTTGTCGTAACCGTTGTCTACAATCTGATAAACTACGTCGTGAAGGAAACCTACACCGATAACGATTTCACCTGTTGGAACAAGCTTTGAAGGACCTGAACCAGATTTTGTGTACTGACAGATGTTCTTATCAACTGCCTTGAAGTACTCCATAGCAGCAGCTTCGCCCTTCATCTGAACCATTGTGTTAACGATGAGCTTTCCTGTTCCAGCTGTGTTCGGGTTAGAGAAAGATACAAGACCTTTGTACTCAGGTTTTGCAAGGTCGTCCCAGTCCTTCGGTGGCTGGAGTCCAAGGCGAGCAAGCTCTTCTTTGTTCCAGAAGAAGCCGAGGATACCGCGGTAAATACCGTACCAGTTGTTGTCAGCATCCTTGAACTGAGGTCCTACAAGGTGAGAAGCGTTCTTTGCCTCATAAGGAAGAAGAAGGCCTTTTCCAGCTGCTTCGTTGTAAGGATCTGTTGTACCTCCGAACCATACGTCAGCGGAAGGATTTCCGTTCTCTTCCTCAATCTTTGTAAGAACTTCGCCTGTTGAAAGACGCTGATATGTCGTCTTAATACCTGTCTGCTTCTCGAACTGAGCGCATACTGCAGAAAGATATTCTTCCTCACATGAGCCGTAAACAACGAGTTCTCCGGCATCCTTTACTGTTTCTTTTTTGCCACCTGCAAAAACTGAACATACAATGAGCAGGCAGAGCAGAACACTTAAAAGTTTCTTCATTTTGTCCTCCTAATTTTGCGGAAACACATTTTCGTTTCCCACCCGTTCTTCGGGTTATATTAGAAGTATAAAGCCGGAATTTTCAGACCGCAATGCACGATTTCAGGCAAAATATCCCAAATTCTGAACCTGAGTAGCTGTGCTCGTAGGGCAACATTTTATGAGAAATCGGGCGTACCCGCTCCGGCTGTATCGCCGTCGCGGTCGGGTGTTTCGCGCTTCCGCGCTAACCGCGCTCCATTCCGGCGGCAGCTTCGCCACCGCCGGAACTAAAGGCGCTACACCCCCTTACGCAGACGTTCGGACACATCGTGTGTCCGAACTTACCGAGTTTGCCGCAACTTCGTTGCTTGCAAACTCACAGTTTTTGCGCACGTCCATGTGCGCAGTTTTTTCCAAAAAATTGCTTAAAACACTATCCGTCGCTTCGCGCCGGTAGTGCAAGGAAATTTATTTTATTGTTCGCTCGCGCGAACCCACTATTCTTAAAAAAAACGTCTTTGGCATACTCATTCCATCTGATATTTTGGAGGCTTAAATGAGAAATGCTTTGATGAAAGCGGTTTTTGTCGCGTTTGTAAAATAATCCATGCGCCGGCATGGAGCACCGAACGACGGTTGTTTCAACAACCGTCGTGAGCCGACCGCAGCCTGCCGATGTGGCAGGCGAGGACGGTGAGGGTTACCGAAGTGCGGAACGCCGGAAAACTGATACCAAGCCACGCGCCAGACGTCCTGTGCGCAGATACTTGTTCTATCTTTTCAAAACAGCACCTGCTCCACGTATAAACTCTGTGGGCGAAACGGACGTGTATTCCTTGAAAACCCGATGAAACTGTTTGTAGTCTGAAAAACCGGTCATATCGGCGACTTCGTAAACGCGGTATTCTTTTGTGGAAAGAAGCTCCACGGCTTTTTGAACACGATATCCGTTAAGAAAGTCAAGGAACGTTTTTCCGCATTCCGTCTTGAACACGCGGCTCAGGTAACTGCTGCTTATATTAAGCTCGGACGCGATGCTTTCTATGCTCAGATGGTCTTTCCAGTCCGTTTCTATGCGCTGCAGGGCGTATTTTACGTGCGGATTGTCAACCTGCATGTTTTTTAGCGTCACCGATTCGCCGTCCGCGCCCGCAGACACGAGTTCCGCCGCCTGCTTGCTCCGCTTCTGCTCTTCTATGCGGACCGCCGCCTTTCCCATAAGCTCAGCAAGTTTTTCATCGCTCACAGGCTTGAGCAAATAGTCGAACACTTTAAGTGATATAGAGCGGCGGGCATAATCAAAGTCAGAATAGCTCGTAAGCACGACGGGCAGGAATTCCAAGCCCTCATTCTGCGCAGTCTCTATCATTGCAAGACCGTCCATAACAGGCATTTTTATGTCGGTTATAACAAGATCGGGCTTGTGCTGTTTTATCGCTTCCAAGCCTTCCTGCCCGTTAGCGCAGGCGGCAACAACGACAGCATCCATAGAAAGCCAGTCCACTGTACAAAGAAGTCCTTTGCGGATTATATCTTCATCTTCAACGATTATTACTTTCGTCACGTCTTCCCCCCTTTGATGTAGTGCGGTATGGCAACCGTATGCGAACGACTGTTCCCTCACCCTGACCGCTTTCTACCGTAAGCCCGTATTTTTCGCCGTAAAGCAGCTTTATGCGCCTCTGCACGTTAAAAAGCCCGATATGGTTCGTAGCGTTTTCCGGTGTGGAAAGCAGCGACTGCACTTGTTTCAGTGTTTCTGCGTCCATGCCGCTTCCTGTGTCGGAAATCGTCAACAAAAGCAGGTTTTCGCAGTTGCCTCCGCCGGAGCTTGCCCCGGAATGCTCCGCGCCGTCAAAACGCCCGCCCGCATTTGGAAGTCTGGCCCCGTTTGTCGCTGCTTTTTCCGCGCGTACCGATATCCGCATGGACGGAACGCCTTCAAATCCGTATTTCACGGCATTCTCTATAACAGGCTGAACTATCAGCTTAGGGATTACGGCATCCATACAGTCATCGGACACGATTATATCAAAGCTGAACTTGCTTCCGAAGCGAGTTTCAAGAATCGCTAGGTAATTTTCTATATATTTAAGGTCTTCTGCAAGCTCGACGTAAGAGTTTTCGGAGTTCAGACTGTAGCGAAGAAGCTCCGAAAGGCTCACAATAGTGCGAACAGCTCCGTCCGGATCAAGCTTTACAAGATAGCGGACCGTCGCAAGCGTGTTGTACAAAAAGTGCGGATTGAACTGCATTTCAAGCTGCTTAAGCTCTGAAATATACTTTGCCTTAGTTTCTTTTTCGTTTTCGGCGATAAGACGTTTTATATCGTCGAGCATTTTGTTGTATGCCTCGCCAATCGTCTGAAACTCAACGTTTCCACGGATATCCACGCGGTTTTCCAAAATGCCGTCCTCTACGTCGTGGAACGCCGCAACAAGCTCGTCTATAGTACGCGTTTTGTCGGCGGCGATTTTTTCACCGCTCAGGAACATTGCGGCAGAAAGGAACACAAGAAGGATAACGGCAAGCAGGACGAGCGTTTTCACGGCTTTTTTCATCTGCGAGATATCTATTATCGTGTATACAGAAAGCGAGCCGCCGCAGATGTCGCTTCTGTATACGGCATCGTAGCCTGTTATCGATATAGAGCCGTTTTCTGTTCTGTAGTCGGATGAAAGCCTGTTCATGTCATCAAGGTAATAGCGGTTTGTCGTAACAAAGACGTTCCGGAAAGAGTCGGTTATGACGTAAGGCGAGCTGATTGAGCGCAGAGCGTCCTGTACGTTTTTACCGGTCATTGCGAAGATAAGATATCCGGAGTTTATTGCGGGGTATATGCCGCCAACAGTTTCAGCAGCGCTCGTAGCAGTTTCCGCGCCATTTGCGTCCGCGCCGCCAACTACAATTTCCGCGCCGCCAACGACCGCGCTTCCGATGATTATCTCGTCGAGCGCGCTGGCTGAATACTCATGCGATATTTCCAGAACGGCGTTTCCGGGATTCTGCGCCATGCGCTGTAGCGGTCCCCACTCTATTTCTTTTTGATACGCCGGGATACGGAATGTCTGCGATGAGTCGCCCTGTAAAAGTACTGCAAAATCGTTGTCTACGACGGCAAAATTCGCGGCGATGCTCTGCTTTCGGACAAACTCTTTAAGCGCGGAATACGCTTCCGAAACGAGATTCTTATCAGTTTTCATGCGGTTTATATCAAGACTGATAGTGCCGGAGTTCAGCATGGTGGCGCCGGGCTGGACTGCGTTCTCCAAGGCCGAGCCCGCGCCGGATAGTCCCGATAGTTCCGCGGCTTTTTGCATATAGTTTT
>JAEEGF011781645.1_pt1 | contig 10509 bp, 10 predicted proteins | sample 9134171 | NCBI WGS metagenome assembly JAEEGF01 (sample SAMN16246542, study PRJNA631951) | gut metagenome | biome: gut microbiome; feature: rumen; material: AP-attached | host: Bos | place: Iran: Karaj | collected 2018-10 | reverse complement strand
GAGGTGAACGTGACAGACATTGTGAAGGTGGTTTCTATCATTATGTCATCAAGCAACAACGCTCCTAAGCGTGCTGCTGTAGCAGAAATGGCGGATAACGACCAACTGGAAATGACGAGCAATGACAACCATACATTGTCTCTCAATCTGCAGAACGAGGGAAGCTATGTTGCCTCGCAGTTCGACATTGTGCTCTCTGCTGGTCAGACGCTTGAAGGCATCCAGCTGAATAGCAAGCGTATGGAGAATCATCAGATGACTTACGCGAAGTCTGGTGATAATCGCTATAGGGTTGTCATCTATTCATTGAACAATGCTGCCTATAAAGGTCAGAGTGGTGAACTGCTGAACATCAAGGTTGCTGGCAGTGGAGAAGTAAGCGTTGAGGATATCCTGTTTGTTACTGCCGGACAGATGGAGAAGAACTTCCCACCATTGCGTAGAGGGACAACTGGTATCAGCGTGACTACGAAACAGGCTGAGACAATGGACATCTACAGCATTGATGGTCGCTTGATCCGTAAGCAGGCTAAGAGTACGGATGGATTAGAGAAAGGCTTGTATATTATTAATGGTAAAAAACAAATCATACGATGAAACATATTAAGTTCTTATTATTGGCTGTTCTGCTCACAGTGGTGGGCAGAACATACGCCGACAATCTGACTGTGGCGAATGTTGAACTGAAACCTGGTGAAAGCAAAAACGTTGCCATTAGTCTGGAGAATCCTATGAAGAAGTACACGGCCTTCCAGTTTGACTTGGAAATGCCCGAAGGGGTGACTGTTGAGTTGAAGAACAATGGGAAGCCCAAGATCAGTCTTAACGAGGACCGTATTGACGATCACACATTGACTGTACAGGATTTAGGTTCAGGCAGCTACCGTTTGTTATGTTTCTCCATGTCAAATGCAGAATTATACGGAACGAGTGGAACCTTGATAACGATGACTCTGCATGCTGCTGACAATGTAAGTGCTGGGGCAAAAACAGGTAATATTAAAACGCAGGTGTTTACGGAAACAAGTGGCACTCAGGTGAAATGGGACGACTTATCTTTTACTGTCACAATTGCTGCTGCCGTTGTTCCAGAGGTCACAGCAGACAACAAAAGTCGTGAATATGGCGAGGAGGATCCTACATTTACCTATACCACTAGTGCATCATTGACTGGAGAGCCAGAAGCTGCAAGGTAAGCCGACGCAGAAGGGTTTGTATATTCAGAATGGAAGGAAGATCATAGTGAAGTAATAAAACGAATCTCATTTAGTGCTCACTGTCCCGGTTCCAGTGAGCACTTTTTCTTTTCAGACAATACTGAACAGGAACTGTTGGTTGGTGTATTCCCACTGGACGACATGGAAGCGGATGAGACGGGCCAGAAGGCGGATGACCTTGGGACGGGGAAGACGGGAGCGGCGAACCAATAGGTTGAGCGTCAGCGCCGGACCTTGTAGTACGTCGAGCAACTGATGGACGCTGTCCGTGTAGGTCATCATGGCACCCTGCTCCTGTTGTGACTCACGCCAGATGGCGAGGTGAACGGGCGAGGCAACGATGTTCTCGTCGGCAATGCGGATGTAGGCTGTCTTCTTTCCCTCTTCGTCAAGGGCGAAGACGGGACGGCGGGCCGAGGGCGGAATGGTGGCCACGACAATGGTACGGCCGTCAATATGATAGGTGTCGAACTTGATGCTGGCTTCCGGTTGACAGTATTTGTAGGCTGCCTGATGCATGACGTGTATCTCTTCTTCGGAACGAACGCCAGAGAGGTGACCGTCGTCGCGCACACCAATGAGCAACCGTCCCCCGTCGGTATTGGCAAAGGCGGACACAGAGCGGGCGAGCTTCACGGCATCGGAGACCCTGTACTTGAAGTCCTGTTGCTGGTGCTCGCCCTCGCTGATGAGTTGCTGTAGGTAGTGCTTGTCGTCCACTTGTACTTATTTCTTGCCGATGGTCTCCACGATACGTGCCATCTGGTTGGGAATGCGTATCTGCTGCGGACACTTGGACAGACACACTTCACAGTCGCGACATTTCGATGCCCATTCGGCGGAAATGGGTAATGCCTTCTTGTAGCCGGCGATGAAGCTCTCCTTGCGTGCTGCATAGTCGGCTGCAGACTTCTCAGGCAGTGGCAGCAGATGCTCGTTGACCGCCTGGTTGTAGTAGGCAAAGTTTCCTGGAATATTCACACCGAAAGGACAGGGCATACAATATTCACAGGTGGTACAAGGTATGGTGGGGAAACCAGACATCTGGTCGGCAATCTCAGCCAACAGCTCGTTTTCCTTTTCCGAACAAGGCTCCAGCGGAGAGAACGTCTTTATGTTTTCCTCCACATGGTCCATGCGGTTCATGCCGCTTAGCGTGGTAAGCACGTTGGGGTAGGAGCCTACCCAGCGGAATGCCCAGCGTGCCGTGCTGTCGTTGGGACGTACTGCCTTCAGCTGGTCAGTCAGCTCCTGTGCCATCTTGCCGAAGGCACCGCCACGCAGCGGTTCCATGATGACACACTGCACACCCATCTTCTCGCATTTGTCGTAGAGGTATTCCGCATCGGCATCGACGCGTCGGCCACCCCTCATGGAAGCGTGGCGCCAGTCAAGGAAGTTCATCTGTATCTGCACGAAGTCCCACTCGTATTCATCCTGACGGTCGAGCAGCCAGTCGAAGTCGCGTACGTCGCCATGATAGGAGAAACCCAGGTGCTTGATGCGTCCGGCCTCACGCTCCTTGAGCAGGAAGTCCAGTATGCCGTTGTTCAGGAAACGCCCTTCAAGCGACTCCATGCCACCGCCGATGCTGTGCAGCAGGTAATAGTCAATGTAATCCACCTTCAGCCGTTCGAACGACTGTTCGTACATGCGTTTCGAGTCGTCGAAGCTCCACAACCGCCGGTTCTGGTTCGACATCTTCGTTGCCACGTGATATTTCTCACGGGGATAGCGAGAGAGTGCATTGCCGGTGAGCACCTCCGACTTACCGCCCATATACATCGGTGCCGTGTCGAAGTAGTTAACACCGTGGGCAATGGCGTAATCCACCATCTGGTTCACCTTTTCCTGATCGTCAGGCAGTCGCATCATGCCGAAGCCCAGCAACGAGATCTGTTCCTCAGAACCGTTCTGCGTGCGGTAGGTCATGCGATTGTCAACGTCATCCAGTAATCCATCATTTTCCATTGTCCTGGCCAGTGCCCCAAACGGTTCAAAAGCCATCATGGCTACGGCCGACCCTGCTCCGATACCCAGTCGTTGCAGAAATTCCCGTCGGCTCATGTCATTCGTTTTCTCTTTCTTCATAAGTTAGTATATTGTTTTCAGTCGGGTCACGTCTGCAAAGGTACGTATTTTTTTCGGAATAATCCTTTGTCGTATAGTAAATATTTTTTACTTTTGCGCAACAATTTTTCAACGCTAATGGCTATTCAGGTGAGCAAAAGTAGGTGGGTGACCTAGGTCGCCACATTCGGTGACCCGAGTCGCCACGTTCGGTGACCTAGGTCACCACAATTGGTGACCCGGGGCAACCAGTTGACGAAGTGGCACCTCGAGGACGAGAAAACGGCACTTCCAACTTGGGGATACGGCATTTTCAGCACACAATAGTGCCGTTTTTAAAGTGCTCACTGTCCCTGTCCCCGAGGTTCCCTGCGCTTGGTCAATGAAAAGGTGAAAAAGATGAAGAAAAATTTGCAGAACATCTTTTACTATGGCAAGGTTAACCAGAAAAGTTAACCGTTGAGTATTTTCTGCTTAGCAGCCTTGAAGAGTTTGAAGCTGTATAGAGAATATGAGCAGGAGGTGATAGTGGCAGACGGAATTGTGGCCCATGAAAAGAACCCCCAAACTATCTAGAAGAAACTTATTACCCATTTTGGCATCACAAAGGAAGGAGAGAATGTGCTTCCCCAAACAAAACGAAGAAAGGGACAAGAATACTTCCGTCGCATGATACTTGCCAATTATGGCTGTAGATGTGCCTTAACAGGAATAAATATCCCCCAGATTCTTGTTGCCAGCCACATCATACGTTGGAAAGACAAATCTCACACAAAAGAACGCCTTAATCCCGAAAACGGTATCTGCCTCTCTGCCCTCTACAATAAAGCATTCGATAAAGGCCTCATTACCTTCTCGCCAGATAACTATACAGTTATCCTGTCTTCTGCTTTACGTGAGTATGAGTCGCGTAAATACTATGATAAGAATTTTGGCGTGATAGCAGAAAGGAAACTAACACTTCCGACAAAATATTGTCCTAACCGAGATTTTCTGGCGTATCATAGGAATCATGTTTTCGTGGGCGTATAACAACTCATATTTGGGCTATAAATATAAAAAATAGCCCATAAACCGAATTGTTACGATATTTTTTAGTTAACTTTTCTTTAATTTGTGCATTTATTTTAAATTTATGTACTATATTCAGAAAATATAGACTATATTTGTACTCAAAATACAAATATTTATTATTATGGCTGAAAATTCTAGACGTAAAAGATTTACCAAAGTTGCGACCAATCGTGTTCAGAAAATCATTGATTATTTGAACCTTCTGCAAAATTGCTCTAATCGTAGAAACTACGAGTATGACGAGGATGATGTGAATCACATGTTTGAGGAAATCTCAAAAGCTCTCAAGGACGCTAAAGCAGTTTATACAAACGAGCTTAGCAAGGGTAATGGAAAATCTGGTTTTACTTTTAAAAAATAGATGTTATGGTGATGAAAAAGCAACAGTTGGATCCAACTGCAATCATGGCACAAGTCGGTTCGTCCGTACTTCGAGCAATACAAAACAATTCTGACCCATTAATAGATTTGTTTATAAGAGAATCTATACAGAACAGTTTAGATGCTGGGGACAAAGAAATCCCAATCCCTTTTGTAAGCGTTGATTTTATTGTCAAACAGTTCGATGCCAATCAACTACATCATTCTTTGGAGGGTATTACAGAGAAATTAATTGATCGTTTTCCCAATGGACATTATACATTTGTAGCAGTAAAAGACACAAACACGACGGGATTGACAGGCCCCTTAAAGCGTACTGAGGTACGAGATAATAAATACGGCAATTTGCAAAAACTAGTATATCATGTTGGTAAGCCTCAAGATCAACTTGGTGCAGGTGGTTCATGGGGTTATGGTAAAACATTGTATTACCGTATCAGCCAAATTGGTCTTGTCGTATATTATAGCCGCATAAAAAAGAGAATGGCGAATGTGAATCGAGATTATGTGCGGTTATGTGTGAAGATGAAAATTCTGAAAATGCCATATTGCCATGCGATGAAAACAATAATAAAAGTGGTATTGCATGGTGGGGTGACATTGATGATAAAGGAAACACATATCCAATAACTGATGAGGGTCGTATAAAAGAATTTTTAAAGATATTTGAGATTGAACCTTATGTAAACGATGAAGTTGGTACTATTGTTATTATTCCTTACATAAACGAGCAAGCTCTCCTAAATGAGTATAGCACTGAGTTAAGTCTTGACTTTGAAGATGAACCGTTGAATGCAGAAAAAGTATCTTTAGAAGATGAATTAAAGGTTGCAATTCAGCGCTGGTACTCCCCTAGACTTGATAATCCACTATATTATAGCCATTATGAGAGATATAGAAAGAATGTTAAGTATTTAAAAGCTTATATTAATGGTGTTGAAATCACTTCAGATCAGATGCTACCAATATTTAAGTGCATTCAAGAATTGTATAATAGTGCGATTAAGAAAATGGACAACGAAGTTATTCTTAACGAAAAAATATCTACTGGGGATATTAGTTATTATTCCAGAAATCTCGGTGTTCTAGCTTATACTCTAATAAAAAAAGAGGAATTGATACCTAATGCAAATAGTCCATACCCTTTCCTTAATATCGATAATGATAATAGGCAAGATAATATACCAGTTGTTTGCATGACAAGACAACCTGGAATGATAGTTGAGTATAATCCATCATCGTGGAGCAATCTTCCAGTCACGCATGATGAAGATTATATTCTCTCCTTTTTTGTATTAAATTCAACGCAAAAATTGCCGTTTACAGACAGCGACGGGCATGAGATAGAATTGGAAGAATATGTTCGACAAAGCGAATGCGCAGATCACCTTGGTTGGCAGGATCATACCATAGGGGAAGGGGATAATAAACGTAGATTAGGGTGTATAACAAAGATTAGAAACCAATGTTGTGGTATATTAAATAATGAATTTTCAACAAAGACAGAAAACGAAGAGACAAAAACATTATCAGGGCTTAGTGGTCTATTAGGAAAGATATTGTCAATTAATCCATCAAAAAAGGGTACTGGTGGTGGACATTCCCAGTCAAATGAACATGAAAATGAAGATAATGGTATAAAATACATTATAGGAGAAGATATTGTTTATACGCAAAATAGTATTTCGTTCACAGTTAAGGCAAAATCAAAAAATAAAGAAGGAATATCAAAAGCCACTTTACTTCTTGGGACTACAGTAGATTCCAGCTTTATAAATTGCGATAAATGGGAACATGACACAGGTCTTATTTCTCCATTTGCTATAGAAGGTTATAGTATTAATGATGATCAAAAAAATGAAGATTATTTTGATGTCTCATTGATAAAAACAACCAAACATGGAGAAACCTATGGGCTAAAATTTTCTTCAAAAGATAACCAGAAGCATAAGTTCTCGACGGACCTCTCTGTTACTATTTTGCTAAAGAGAAAAGATTTACGTCCTAATATTAAATTTTAACGGTTAATTATTATGACTATAGACATTTCTACATATCCGTCGTTAAGCGACAGGATTATGCAAAAGAACAAAGTATCGATTGATAAAAATTCGTATGAATTGGACTTATCATATGATGTTTTTGAAGATGAAGAAGTGAAAAACAATCTGTTAGCGCAGACTAGTAAGAACTCACTTTTTTATTCGTTATACGATTCTCAAGGAATATGGACACCAGATACTCACAACTTAAAAGTATCTGGAAAGTTTACTATTACGAATCCTATGGGTTTATATGGAGAAAGTGGTATCGCTCCAAAAGATTCATCAATAGGGTTGGCAATAAGGTGGTGTAGTGGGTTATCTAAAAAAAGGGGTGTTAAAATCATAGGTGACATAGATAAGAGTACCGAAAGTCAAGAAATCCCATTCTGTGTTGTTTTTGATAAGTCTAGTTTGAGAGGTTCTGTGACATTTTATTACGAATTATTCATTAACAGCAATGCAGTAGGTTCTCAAGTTGAGCAGCATTTGGCAAACATAAAAGGTACTATTATAGGCGAAATTCAAATACGTATACTTGACATTGATGCTAAGGAGGAAAACTTTCCAATTGAATTATTTGAAGACCATGATGGTCCTTTGTGGAAATTGTATGTTTCAGAAAATGACCCTCGAGAAATCCCTTGGGGTTCTGAAGCTGTGAAGATACTATTAAATAAAGCACATAAGGATTTTAAATGTATAAATCAGAAAGCAATAACATACTCTCCTGTTCTATTAAGGGAAATACTTGCAAGTGCTGTATCACTATATATTAATACTCTACAAGATTGGCAATATAAAAATGAGCCTGATTATCATGACCTACAAGATTTCCTTAATAATGATGCCATAGGTGAGTGGGAGCCTGGTTGTGTAGCAGAAGTCGTGAATGGATTCCAGAAAGAGCCTATGAACATCGATCTCACATCACCTATTAAGACATCTATATCCGTACATAAGTATTTTGATTTAAAACTTGGCAATCTATGAACATACAAACATTATCAATAGAACAATCTAAGAATGCGTATCAACGCATTAAGGAGAATTGTGATTTTACGACAAATGATTGGTCTAATCAACTCGATAGTGATTACTTAATCATGAGGGATTATTTGGTTGAAGAGTACAATAAGCTAAAGAACTTAGGTTTTAAAGACTATAAACTGGATTATAGGTTCTCTTTATTATTTTATGACTACTTTCGTCGAAAAGAATGGATGAATGATAGAATTGCTGCAGATTATGAATTTTGGAGATATATTGCTTTAAAAGTAATGCCAGATTTGGTTTTTGATAGGTTTGGAGCAGATGATGACAAACACTATTATGCTAAAGGTTTGAGAATTTGGCCATATACATTATACTGGTATGCCCATTTGTCTTGGCAAGGAGATGTGGAGTCAACAGACAAGATACTGTCTTCTTCTCGATGCTGTTCTGATACAATATTAAATTTAGTAGAAAGACCAGGCAGAAATGGTACATATATTGATTTGTATAGAAGCATAATGTACCATTTCGTTAACTGCAACCCGGCAAAGGCTGTTGATAATATAAAACTTTTTAGAAGTATCATGAAACTTGCCCTTGCTAAACCACAAGTAATAGACCCAGATTTGTGTTCTGGTGGTGCAGATGAGTATGCGAAAGAAATAGTACAAGAATGTATTGATAAAATTGATTTTTCATTAGAAGAATAATAGTGTTTATGCAAGAATTAAGAGTTGCCACGGTTTTTAGTGGCATAGGAGCATTGGAAGAATCTTTGAAGCAATTGAAGATTAATCATATAATAAAATTTGCTTGTGATAATGGGGAAAGAGAACCAAAAACAGATTTAAAAACATTATATAAAGTTGCAAAGAGTGTTTTGTCTGATGATAAAGCAGAGGAATTAATAAGATTTTATATTAACTATATTTTTTCAAAAAGAACAATCAGAAACGCGGTCTTAGAGGAAGATGTTCACAATTTATATAAAGAGATAAGGCCGTTAGATACCAAGACTGCTATAAAGAAAATAGACACTTTGGATGATCTGTCTTTTGAAGGGGAAACCTTCAAATTTAAGATAAGGTATGAAGAAATTGCAGAAGCCAAGAATATCCTAACTAAGGAAGAGGTGCATGATTTTGTAGAAGAATGGTATGCGACAACAAGAATACCAAACTCTGTTAAGGAATCGTATTTGGCAAACTACCAAATAGAAAACAATGCATGGTATGAAGATGTCCGTTTTTTGGATGGAAAGCAATATAATGGCTCTGTTGATCTTTTTTGTGGTGGCAGTCCGTGCCAAAGCTTCTCAACTTATGGCAAGAAGAAAGGGCTTGAAGATGCACGAGGAACTTTGTTTTATGATTACGCCAGACTGATTAAGGAAATTAGTCCTAAAGTATTTATATATGAAAATGTAAAGGGACTGTTAACTCACGATAAAAAACGAACATGGGAAATAATAAATAATATTTTTAAGAAACTAAAATACAAGATATACCCTAGAGTTCTTGATGCACAAAATTATGGATTACCACAAATGAGAGAACGTATTTTCGTGGTTGGCATTAGAAATGATATAGCGAAGAAGGCAAATTTTCAATTTCCTTCTCCAATACCATTGACAAAGACAAGTAGAGATTTTCTAGATACAGATGTAGATAATATTTATTATTTAGGTCAAAAGGGGTTTGAATGGGCGACATCTAAATCAAAAAATAAAAATAAAACGAGAGTAAATAGAGACATAATAGGATGTCAAACTGCTAATCAGCAAGACAATTGGATTGGTGACTTACGGGTAGAATGGCCTCAACAGAGACATTATAATGATCCTCGCATTTATATCGGTGAATATGACGGTCATCCTGCTGTGGCTAGAAAAATGACACCTAATGAATGTGTTAGATTAATGGGATTTGAACATTTCAAAATAGTTGTTAACGACATAAGAATGTATAGACAAGCAGGTAATTCCATTGCTGTTCCAGTTTTAAATGCACTCGTAAAACAACTTCTTCCTTTTTTAGATGTTGAAAACGGAATAGAGATATGCGAGCAAACAGACGTTAGTAAATAATATAAAGGAAAATCATATATGGCAACAAGAGATCAATACAAGCAGTATATGCTAAAAGAAAAATATACTAAGCATACTATAGATCAGTATACAGGTTACTACATGAATGGTTTTTACAATCAGGCAAAATTGCATGTGAGTTCTATTATGAAACCATATAAGAGCATATATGACATTGAGGATATTGAAATTTTGAAAAGTATTTATGCTCAAATCAGTACTTTGGTAGATTACAAAGAGGCTAATGAAAAATATAGTGGTGGTATAAATGCTACTTACAATTTATACATTAAGTTTCTTGAAAGTGACCATTTATCTTCATCTAAACATAACCTCAAAGAAAAAGGAGATCCCTTAATGACAGGTTGGGGAGAATCGACTTCTGTGTTGACGCCTACAAAAAAGCAGATCCCCTTCTCCATCAAAGAGATTGTCTGCTATATCAAAGAAACGGGATTGCTTTACACGGATTCATTGGTGAAGCGTTTTGCTTTCTCGTTGATGTCGAAACGATTCCTGATACTGAGTGGTCTGGCTGGTTCGGGTAAGACGCAGTTGGCGTTGGCTTTCGCAAGTGCTTTGGTGAAGGACAAGGATAAGCAGATGTGTGTGGTGAGCGTAGGAGCCGACTGGACGAACCGTG
>JAEEGF011525108.1_pt1 | contig 10509 bp, 12 predicted proteins | sample 9134171 | NCBI WGS metagenome assembly JAEEGF01 (sample SAMN16246542, study PRJNA631951) | gut metagenome | biome: gut microbiome; feature: rumen; material: AP-attached | host: Bos | place: Iran: Karaj | collected 2018-10 | reverse complement strand
CCACCAAACTGGTGCTCTACGACCGCATCGAGCTCATCGTCCCCGAACGCCGGGAGGAACTGCTGGCCGATCTGGAAAAACGCATCGGCGTCAAGGTAGAGCGTATCGAAATCGGTCACGTGGACTTCCTGAAGGACGCCGCCTTTATCAAAGTGTATTATCATCTGCCCAAGGGAGAGAGCAATTCCATCAACACCCTCACCCGGGCCAAAGACTACGTGGAATAATGAAGAAACTGATCATAGGGCTGGCACTGCTGCTGCCGGCCGTCGCCTGGGCCCAGACCACCGCCGAGTTCGGTGCCAGGGCCTCCGTGGAAGCCAACCTGAGAATCAGAAAGGGGTTCCACCTGTACGTGGAGGAAGAACTGCGCACCAGTAACACCTCGCTGGACAATATCCGCACTACCGTGGGGCTCACCTACAAGCCCGTCAAGTGGCTCAAGATGGGTGTGGGCTATACGCTCATCAATCCCTACAGCGCTTCCAATACGGCGTTCAAGGCCCCCCGGCACCGCTTTTTTGCCGATGTGGCCGGTTCCCTCACCGCCGGTGACTTCCAGTTCACGCTGAAGGAACGCTTCCAGTACACGCATCGCTGCGGTTCCTTCAATGTATACCAGAGTACGCCCAACGCCATGGCGCTCAAGAGCAAGTTCACGGTGAAGTACAAGGGCTGGTATACCGCCCAGCCGTACCTTTCCTTCGAAATGCGCACGGCGCTCAACGATCCCTGGGGTACGGCCGGCACCACCCAGCAGTGGAACAAGAGCGGCACCAAGACGTATTACGATTATACACACACCGGCTATACGCACGTGTACAACAACCGCTACCGCGGAGAAGCCGGCGTGGACATAGAGTTCAACAAGAAACACTCGCTCAAGCCTTACGTGCTGGTAGACTTCACCTCGGACTATGAGATAGACACTAACGCCGAAGGTACCCGTCTCTTCTCGGCCGCCTATGTAAACGGCATCAAGGTAAGCCTGGGACTGAGTTATGTATTCAGCTTTTAGTGCTTACAGTTTGTTATTAATTTTTTAAAAAAGTGTTTGCTTTCTCGAAAATAAGCCTTACATTTGCCGCAGACAATGGAATGTGTATTCTTTTAAATCATTAGTATCATGAAGAAAGTATTGATGTCTGTGGCAGTTATCGCCGTGATGGCCGCTGCCGTTGCCTGTGGAAACAGCAACAACTCCAAGAAGAAAGGCGATGTGGCCACCGCCACCGAAGAAGCCGCTCAGAACGTAGGTGATGCCATTGAGAAAGCGGCCAACGATGTGAAGGACGCCGCTAAGGACGCCGCTATCGACAAGATTGACGAAGCTGCCAACGCCGCCAAAGACGCCCTTAAGAAAAACTAAGCGCTTAACAAATGTAAAAGATCCCGGAGACCATGGTCTTCGGGATTTTTTGTATCTTATTGCTTAGGGTTAGTCGAAAAAATCTCTCATTATTGTGTTTGGATCTATAAAGGTATCGGCCTTGTTCTTCATGATAACCTCATCCAAAACAAAAGTCTTTCCAACTGTTTCTTCCTTTACGTTGCGGATCCCCGTCTCCTGATATGTGATTTTGACACAGATAATGTACTCGTATCCTTCTTCATAGATTTCATCGAATCCGGCTATAGGGGAGGCATATAGAAACCAGTATTTACCATACTTGTCCACGTCGTGGGCCTCTACACTCATTCTTTTCTGTCCGATTAACTTGGCCAAGTATTCGCCGTTTTCGGTTTTTTCAGAGGCCACGAAGAGTGTTTGATAATAGTCTTCCGTCCAAGTACTCTTGCCACAGGAAGATACCATTAATACCAGAACGCTGGTGAATAGCAGCAAAAACTTATTCATTAAGACAACTTTTTTGTTTTTCAAAGATACATATTTGATCTCACTAAACGAAGTAAAAAAGGTAACATTTACTGTAAGTGGCGCAGGCCTGCATCCCTTTGCAACGTGTAACGCGCTTTTCCGGGTTTACCGCGTTGTGGACTGCATTCGTATGTAACCTATAACGCATTTTTCCCACAAAAGTGCGTTACACATTGCATGATGGGCCAGGGTTACATCCTTTTTTTGTATCTTTGTCTTACTATGGCAAGTGCAAAGACAAAGACCGTATGGTTCTGCAGCCACTGCGGCAACGAATATTCCAAGTGGATGGGCCGATGCCCCGCGTGCGGGGAGTGGAACACCATGGTGGAGCAGGAGGTGGCAACCGGCAAGAAGGCCGGGACCATGAACGTCCCCGGCGCTTCCAGCAAGTCCATGCCGCTGAAGGAAGTGTCCACTACGCAGGAGGACCGCGTGTCGCTGGGTAGCGCCGAGGTAGACCGTCTGCTGGGCGGCGGCATCGTGAAGGGGTCCCTGGTGCTGATGGGCGGCGAGCCCGGTATCGGCAAAAGTACCCTTTCCCTGCAATTGCCCCTGCACCGGCCGGAGCTCAAAACCCTCTATGTCACCGGTGAAGAGTCTGTGAAGCAGGTGAAGATGCGGGCCGACAGACTGGGCGGAGACGCTTCCAACTGCCTCATTTTCAGCGAGACGGACATGGGCGCCATATTGGCCGAAGCCCAGGAGACCGCCCCGGACCTGATGATTGTGGACTCCGTGCAAACCATGTACTGCCAGCAGGTGGATTCCACCGCCGGCAGCGTGAGTCAGATCAAGGAAGTGGCCGCACAGCTGCTGCGCTTTGCCAAGTCCAGCGGCATTCCTGTTATATTAATAGGTCATATCACGAAGGAAGGTACCATTGCCGGCCCCAAGATTCTGGAACACATTGTAGACGTGGTGCTGCAGTTTGAGGGAGAGAACCGTGGGGCGTATCGCGTATTAAGAAGCATCAAAAACCGCTTCGGCTCCACCAGCGAGCTGGCCGTTTTTGAAATGACCAGCACTGGCCTGCGGGAAGTGGCAAACCCGTCCGAAATGCTCATCCCCATGCACCAGGAAGGGCTCAGCGGGACGGCCATATCGGCCATGCTGGACGGCAACCGGCCGTTTCTTTTCGAGGTGCAGGCCCTGGTTTCCAGCGCCGTGTACGGCACCGCCCAGCGCAGTGCCACGGGCTTCGACGTGCGCCGCCTGAACATGCTGTTGGCCGTGCTGGAGCGCCGCGCCGGCTTCAAACTGGGCCAGAAGGATGTGTTCCTGAACATGGCCGGCGGCCTGCGCATTACAGACCCCGCCTGCGACCTGGCAGTGATTGTGGCCGTGCTCTCCTCCAACTTCGACATGCCCATTCCGGCCGATGTATGCTTCGCCGGCGAAGTGGGCCTCTCCGGCGAAATCCGGCCCGTCTCGCAGGCCGCCCGCCGTGCGGTGGAAGCCGCCCGCGTGGGATTCAAGCGGATTTTCGTGAGTTCCTACACCCACTTCGACCAGAAGCCGCAGGGCATCGAGGTGGTGAAAGTAGCCGATATCCCGGCCCTGGTAAGAGCCCTCTTCAAATAGTTAAAAGATTTTCACCCCAGAGAGAATGGGGGTGGCCTTGGCGTCCGTTACGGTGATACGGATGCGCCGGGCTGTTGTTTCCGGAACACGGAGGATGCGCTTGTAGCCAACGGTGGTGCCTTGGGCGATTTCCTTCCATTCGCCATCTGTATCGGCCTCTATCTTGAACGAACGGATGCGCTGACCCAGGCGGATGTCTTCCTGCAGCACCACCATACTGAACGGGCTTTTCACTTTGGCCGTCCATGTGTTTTGCCGATGGGAAATGCGGCCGGCCAGATTGCGGGCGAAAACACTGTCCCGGCAGGCGCGGAATTCCATCAGGCGGAGGGAATCGGCCGTGGGAATCTTGCCGCGGGTATCAGCCGGAACATTCAGCAGGAGGACGGCGTTGCGGCCTACGCTGGCCAGGTAGATATCCATGAGTTCTTCCACGCTCTTGATTTGGTTGTCCTCGCTGCTGCGCCAGAACCAGCCCGGGCGGATGGAGACATCGGCCTCGGCGGGAATCCACGCCGTGCCGTCCTCGTCGCCTTCCGTGAGGGATTTCGTGGGAGGGGCGCCGAGGCCCGGCGTGTATCCATCGGCATTCAGGGTGCTCCAGTTGGTCTCGCCGGCGTGGCCGTTCTCGTTACCTACCCATCGGCAGCCCGGACCTACGTCGCTGAACTGGATAGCGTCTGGCTGCAGGGATGCCACCGTGCTGTGGAAGAGGGACCAGTCGTATTCCTGCCGCTTGCCGGTGGGGCCTTCGCCGCAGGCACCGTCGAACCAGTGCTCGAAGATGGGGCCATAAGTGCCATTGTGGACGCTCTGGAGGGTTTCCACGTACTTTTGATTGTATTCCGGCGTGCCGTACGTGGGGTCGTTGCGGTCCCAGGGGGAGATATACACGCCAAACTTGAGACCCTCTTCCCGGCAGTCATCCGAGAGCTCCTTAAGCACGTCCACATCCTTTACGCAGTGCTGGCTGGCAGGATTGGGCCAGAGGCAGAAGCCGTCGTGATGCTTGGCGGTAACGATGATGCCTTTCATCCCGGCCGCCTTAGCCGTACGCGCCCACTGCCGGCAGTCCAGTTCCGTGGGCCGGAAGAGATCCTCGGGCTCCAGGCCCGTCCCCCATTCCAGCCCGCTGAATGTATTGGGGCCGAAATGCACGAACATATTCATCTCCATCTGCTGCCATTCCATCTGCGCCGGCGTAGGCACCGGCCCATAAGGCTCCGCCTGCCGGGAGCAGGCGAAGGCAACGGCGACGGACAGGCAAGTAGCCAACAGTATTCGGGTGTTCATCATTGTCACAAAGATAACATCCCCGTGCAAGAAATCATAGATTTTTTTGTATCTTTGCACCGATTTAATTCTTTAGGACATGAACTTAAGAGACATCAAGAAAGACATCCAGTATGTGATTGGCGCATTCATCGACGACTGCACCCTGTTCCTGAACATGAACCCCGACAGCAAGAACGCCGACGATATTACCGGCCTCATCGATAAAGCCGTGGATCTGTACAACGACCTGCGGGACAAAGTAGTGAAGAGCGCCGGCGCAGAGAACCCCAAGCTGTGCTTCGACAGCATCCGCAAGGAACTGCTGGAAAAGACCGACGCCCTGTACGACGAACTGAGCGCCGCCGTGAAGAAAGGCCTGGGCAAATAATTTTGCACAGCACCTAATTTCCTCACTGTCAGGATATTATAAAATTCTCTTTAGGCTGTTTGGCCTAAAGAGAATTTCTTTTTACACTGATAATCAGTAAGTTACGGCTCGAGTGGGCGGAGGATGAGGGCCGTAGCCCACACTTCGCAGCCTTCGCAGCGGCCTACGAAGCCCAGGCGTTCGGTAGTGGTGGCTTTGACGGACACGCGGTCTTCCGTCACTCCCAGGATGGGAGCCAGCGTGGAGCGCATGGTGGCGATGTGCGGCGCCAGCTTGGGCTTTTGCAGGGCGATGGTGATGTCTACGTTGCCCACTTGATAGCCCTGCTGCCGGACCAGGTCCACAACCTTGGCCAAAAGCAGTTTGGAGTCCACGCCTTTCCATTCGTCGGAGGTGTCCGGGAACAAGTGGCCGATATCTCCCAGCGCCAGGCACCCCAACAGGGCGTCGCACAGGGCGTGGATGGCCACATCCCCGTCTGAGTGCGCTACAAAGCCTGTTTCCGAAGGAATCTGCACGCCGCCCAGCCACATGGGCAGGCCGGGAGCAATGGCGTGTACGTCGTATCCGTTACCAATTCTGATATCCATAGCTTACTTCCTTATAATCTCTATCTCGCCTTTGAGGCCTACTTTGAGGATTTGGGAGGCTTTGCCGGTGGAGGCTACGTCCACGGACGGGGGTACTACAAAGTCTACGGCGTCCTTGATCTCCTGCGGGATGTCGCTGAAGCGCTGGGGCGTGGGTTCGCCGGAAATGTTGGCCGATGTGCTCACGACAGGCCGGCCCAGCTTGTAAACCAGCTGCTTGCACCACTCCATCAGCGGAATACGGATGCCCACGGAGCCATCGGCCGCCACCGTATTGTGCGCCAGATGCCAGCGGTCTCCGGCTGCGCCCTCCTCCCCGGCAATGGCGCCGGGATAGATAATGGTCATAGGCGCATCGTTCACTTCCACCAAATCCACGGCGATGGAGGGAATCTCCTTCACATACTTGGCTACCATGTCCAGATCACTGGCCAGGAGCACCAGGGATTTGGCATCGGAGCGCTGTTTGATTTCGAAAATACGCGCCACGGCAGCAGGGTTGGTGGCATCGCAGCCCAGGCCCCAGACGGTGTCCGTGGGGTATAGGATGGTGCCGCCGTCGCGCAGCGTCTGAAGGGCGTTATTGAGAATCTCTTCCGGTTTCATAGTAAGTGGCGATGATGGGATAATGGTCTGAATACTTTACCTTTTCCACCGCATAGGTAACGGCGTCCAGCTCCCGGGGATACAGGATGTAGTCTATGCGCAGCAGGGGCCAGAGGATGCTGTAAGTGGAGCCGAAGCCCTTACCGGCGCGCACGAAGCTGTCCTTGCGGCCGCGCAGGAGACGGAAATAGGTATAGGACAGCGGGGTGTCGTTGAAGTCGCCCAGCACCAGCGAGCTCACCGGGGCGTTCACCACGTCCTTGAGCACGGCCGATACCTGTTTGGGACGCTCGCCGATAGAGCGGCGCATCTTCTGCTCCGTTTCTTCCACCGACCCGTCCTTCTTGATGAGGCCGGGGATGGAGATGTTGTAGCTTTCGAAATGGCAGTTATAGAGCCGCACCGTGGCGCTGTCCAGTTTGACATCGGTCCACAGGGCCATATTGGTGGAATGTTCGAACATGATTTTGCCGCGGTCTGTCACACGCCGACGGCTCAGGGTAAGGTTGCCGAAGTGGCCGCTTTTGCCGTTGCGCACAAAGAAATCGGCCCGATAGCCGGGGAAATGCGTGGCCAGCCAGAGTTCCGGCACATGGCCGGAAGGCAGGAAGAATTCCTGCAGGCAAATAACGTCGGCATCCAGGTCGCGAAGATAGCGGCTCACGGAATCGGCCAGCGCCAGGCGGTCCATTCCCTGCGGACCATGGGCGAAGAGGCCCACGTTGTAGGAGACCACTTTGAGGGTGGCTTCGCGCTCCGACTCCCGCTGGGTGAAGCGGATGTATCGGCCCGCAAAAAAGAGGGAGGGCAGCAGCACAAGGGTAAGCAGCCCGCGCATGGAGGAGCGGCGGAAAAGCGCCCATACCCACAGCACCAATGTCAGGGGCAGTACCAACGGATACAGCAGGCCGAAAAGGGTGAAGAACCAGGCCTTGGCCGGGTCGATGATCACGGACAGGTAAGCCAGCACCAGCAGGGCCGCCGCCACCAGGGAAACGGTGCCGAAGGAAAGCCGGGAGAGCCAGTGCCGTTTCTTCTCCTGGGCCATTTAGCAGTACAGTTGGTTGTTTTTACGCCAGTAGCGGATGAGCAGCCAGCCGAAGAGCGCGCCGCCCAGATGGGCGAAATGGGCGATGCCCATGGCGGTACCGGTGATGCCGGTGACCAGTTCAATGCCGATAAAGATGATCACCCACCATTTGGCATCCAGCGTAATGGGCGGGAAGATGAGGGTAAGCCGAGCCTGCGGATACAGCATGGCAAACGCCACCAGCACACCGTAGATGGCACCGGAAGCGCCCACCATCGGCGTATAGAGGATGGCTGCGCCGCCGCCCATATAAGTGAGCTGGAGCCATTCCACGCCCGTGTGCAGGGCCGCCGCGCCCAGTCCCGTAACGAAATAGAAGATGAGGTACTTCTGGGTTCCCAGCGCCCTTTCCACCACCATACCGAACATCACCAGCGTGTACATATTGAAGAAAATATGCCAGAAGCCGCCGTGCATGAACATATGGGTGAGGGGCTGCCACCAGTGGAAGTAGGGCGATGTGGGATAGAACATGGCGAATGTTCCCACCATAAAGTCTTCGTTGATAATCGTAGCCACGTACATAATGATGTTTACGTACAGGAGGTTACGGGTTACTACGGGTATGTTCTGAAGAGGATTGCTCATGGACTAAAATCGTTTTTCCAATTCGTCGGCCGGCACAATGGAAAGGATGCGCTTGCCGGCGGCGGTATATTCGGGGTTTTCACTTTGCAACAGGGTGTCCACCAGCCGCTGGGCTTCCAGCGGGGAGGTGAGTTTCGGGGCACCGGTGGCCCCAAGGACGGCGAATTTCTGCGCCAGGGACTGTTCCATCACGCCGGGCAGGGCGGCGCCCTGGTCATCGGCCAGGATCAGGAGGAGGTCGTTCACCAGGGTTTCGGCCTTGCCGGGTTCGGCCGAATAGCCCTCCGGTACGCCGTTCACCACCACGGTATCCGTACCGAACGGGGTGATGTCGAAGCCCAGCTGCTTGAGCAGGGCGGCGTGCTCGTCAAAGGTGAGGCGGCCTTCCACGCCCACCGTCACCTGCACGGGGAAGAGGGCGGTCTGGGTGATGTGCCCCTGGGCCGTGAGTGCCTTGAGGAAGCGGTCGTAGAGCAGACGCTCCCGGGCGCGCCGTACGTGCACAATCATCAGCCCCGACGCACTCTGCGTAAGGATGTACCGTCCCTGTACAATGAGCATCTGGGCCGATGGCAGGGTGCGTTCCTCGAAGAGGGCGCCGTAGTTCTGGGACTTCTCGATGTGCTGGGAATAGCCGCCAGCGGGGCCGGGCGTGACGGAAGGACCGGGCGACATGTCGTCCTCAAACGGATTATAATACGGGTCAACCCCGGCGGTGGGGATGCTGGAGGGGGTGTATTCCTGGAAGCGGGTGCCCACCACGGGGATATCGGCCGATACGGGATTGTCGAAGTCGATGGCTCCGGCCACGTTGATGCGGCCCATGGCTTCCTTCACGGCGGCCAGGACGGTCTGGAACAGCAACTGGTCTTCCTCGAACTTGATCTCGGCCTTGGTGGGATGGATGTTCACGTCCACGGTGGCGGGGTCCACGTCCAGATAGATGAAGTAGGACGGGGTGCTGCCTTCCGGAATCAGGTTTTCGTAGGCTTTCATCACGGCTTTGTGCAGGTAGGGACTGCGAAAGTAGCGGCCGTTCACAAAGAAGAACTGGTTGCCCAAGGTCTTGCGGGCGCTCTCCGGTTTGCCCACGTAGCCGCGGAGGGAGGCGATGACAGTGTCCGCCTCAATGTCCACGATATCCCCCACCACGGCGGGCCCCAGGAGGTCCTGGATGCGGAACTTGAAGCTTTGGGCGGGCTTCACCACGTGGATGTCCCGGCCGTTGTGGGTAAGGGTGAAGCCGATGTCCGGACGCGTGAGGGCCACGCGCTGGAATTCCTCCACCACATGCCTCAGTTCCACGTTGTCGCTCTTGAGGAACTTGCGGCGGGCGGGAATGTTGTAGAAGAGGTTGCGCACGGCAATGTTGGTGCCCACAGGGCAGGACACCTCCCGGGTGCCCTTGTGCTCACTGGCGGCCATTATCACTTCTACGCCGGCCTCTTCGCTGGCGATACGGGTTCTTAAGGTAACCTCGGCCACGGCGGCAATGGAAGCCAGGGCTTCTCCGCGGAAGCCAAAGGTGAGGATGTGGTGCAGGTCTTCGGCCGATGCCAGCTTGGAAGTGGCGTGACGCTCGAAGCACAGCACGGCGTCGTCGGGTGTCATCCCGGTGCCGTTGTCAATGACCTGGATGAGGGTGCGACCGGCATCCTGCACGACCACCTTGATGTCCGTGGCGCCGGCGTCCACGGCATTCTCCATCAGCTCTTTCACCACGGAAGCGGGGCGCTGGACCACCTCTCCCGCGGCAATCATGTCTGCAATATTCTTGGGCAGGATCCTCAGTTCCATTACAGCAATTCAAAGAATTTGGCCATGAAGATGAGCACCGCCACGATGAGTATCAGCGTAACGATGGTGATGATGGTATGGGCCGTGTTCATGGAAGTACGGGTTTTCTGGTAGTTGCCGTTACGGAAAGCGCCCCGCAGGCTGCTGCCGGGCACATACTCTCCGTTTTCACGGGCTTTTTCGTTGCTGCCGTCCACGTCTCCGAACATCTGGCGCCGCTGCTCCTCTTCGGGATCATAATAGCGGGGCTTGTAATTGAAAACGCGGTGCGGCTGGTTGCCGAAAAACCCAAAATTGAACAGACTGGCCATGGTACTTTCTTCTTGAACTACAAAAGTACCAAAAAAAGCCGTATTTCACAAAACCCTCTTACTCGTGAATCTGGAAGATGGCGATGGCGAGAAGGGCTGCAGGAGCTACGAAGCGGATCAGGAAGAGGATGGTCTTGAGCAGCCAGGCGGGCACGGGATGCGTTCCGCCGTTGGTGATCTCGTCAAACACGGCGGCCTTGCCCAGCTTCCAGCCGGCAAAGATAACAATCAGCAGTCCGCCAATGAGCATCAGGAAGTCGGCCGAAATGAAGTCGAATAAGTCAAAGATGGTTTTGCCCAGAACCTTCCAGTGGCTGAGCGGGCCCATGGCCAAGGAGCAGAGGCAGCCCAGTATCCAGACGAAGAGGAAGACCACAAACACGGCCACTTTGCGCTTCATC
>JAEEGF012393363.1_pt1 | contig 10510 bp, 8 predicted proteins | sample 9134171 | NCBI WGS metagenome assembly JAEEGF01 (sample SAMN16246542, study PRJNA631951) | gut metagenome | biome: gut microbiome; feature: rumen; material: AP-attached | host: Bos | place: Iran: Karaj | collected 2018-10 | reverse complement strand
ATCCAAACTGGCGAGCCACATCCAAAGCCACTACGACCTCACAAAGCAGGAGCTGACCGTAGTATTCCCCAACAAAAGAGCGGCTTTCTATTTGCGTAACGCGTTCAAAACGAGCTGCGCCCAGACCATCTGGCTACCACAGATGATTTCCATCGAGGAGGCCGTCACCCAATGGAGCGGAATTGCTCTTGCCGACAGTATGGACCTGCTGTTTGAACTTATCGACATTGACGCTGAACTGCACATGGAACAAGACAGCGACCTCAGCGTCTTCGGTAGCCAAGCCTCCCAAATGGCAAAGGACTTTGACGAGATCGACCAATACGGCATCGATGCCAAACATGTGTTCAACTATGTCTTGGACAACAAGAAGCTAGAAATCTGGAACTTCGACGAAGAGAAGAGCAAGGAAAAGGAAGTGAAATACCTCCATTTTTTCCAATCACTTTACGACTATTACCTTAGACTCCGCGAAAGGCTGACCGAGCAAGGCAAGGGCTATTACGGCATGATTACCAGACATTTGTCGGAATTAAGTGAAGACGAACTGCTATCAAAGATTGGACATCGGAGCATCATCTTCGCCGGCTTCAACGCCCTGACCACCACCGAAGAACGCATCGTCAACACACTATTACGAAACGGAAAGGCTGAGATTCTGTTCGATTACGATGCCTATTATGTCGATGACGAGAACAATGAAGCGGGTCTTTTTGCGAGGAAGTACAAAAAGGTTCATCCACAATGGATTGAAAACGGCATCTCCCATGCGCTGACCACCGAAGCCAAGACCATCCACATCATCCAAGCTAGTGGCAACGCACTACAGGCCAAAGCCTTGCAAGCCAAACTCGAAGAAACGAATGATGAAAAACAAGCCGTCATCCTTGCTGATGAAAGCCTGTTGATTCCCGTATTGAACGGCATTCCAAAGTCTTACTCGGGTTTCAAAGTCTCGATGGGTTATCCGATAGCTAAAACACCCATCAACCAACTGGTCAAGGAGTTTTTTTCCCTATTTCGCCATAGTAGAATCTCCCGAAAGATTACCGAAAATGGTACCGAGCGCCTTGCCGAGGGCTGGTACATTTGGACCGTCCTGCACTTGACGGACCTCGAAATCATCAAAATCATCTTCCCCACAAACGAGCTTGAGGCTTTCAACCGATGGAAATACAAGGCGGTAAACGACGGCAAGTTCATCTTTGAGGACAGGGATATTGATGCATTACAAGAGGCACCCAACATCCAAGCGTTTCTGAGGGTTATCTTAACCCATAAAGATAAACCTTCACCTGCCATCTTACTGGAAAACGTCAACCAAGTGCTGGCTTTCATCGCGCAGTTGATCCAATCGAAACACGAGCAAAACGAGAACTTGTTCCTCCTCAACCAAGTCAGTGAAATCGGGAAAATCGTTAGTCGATTGCAAAAAGTCGTAGAGCAGAATTCAAGATACATCAAAGACTTGCATAGCCTTGAAGCCCTTTATCGGGTACTGTCATCGGCAACAAGCCTGAAGATGAACAGCAGCGAGACTGATGGTCTGCAAATCATGGGCATACTCGAGACCCGCAACCTTGACTTCGAGCAGTTGCACCTCCTTAGTGTCAATGAAGGAATCATGCCGCTCGACAAGTCGCGAGGCAGCTTCATTCCCCAGTTCATCCGTCGCGCTTGCGGCCTTCCGGGCTACACCGAAAGCCAAGCTGTAGTGGCCTATCACTTCTATCACCTGCTTCAGAGCGGCAAAGAGATTTACTTGTATTACAACAACTTGGGCGACACCTCGGGTGGCGAGGCCAGCCGATTCATCCTGCAAATCAAGCACGAGCTGGCCAGGAACACCAACATCAAGGTTGAGGAAGAATCGTTCAGTAGCACGGCCAAGTCCTCATTGGAAGCAAAATCTCTTAGTGCACAGAAATCCAACGCTTTAGAGCGTCTCCGCTACCTTATCGAAGAGAAAGGCCTCTCCCCTTCCGCTTTGTCCACCTATTTGAATTGTCCGTTGAAGTATTATCTGCGGTATATCGCTCAAATTGAGGACAACAGCGTCGATGAAGACACAGGCGTCAATGTCATAGGCACCATCATTCACGACACACTAGAGTTTCTGTTTGCCGACCATCTCCCGAAAGACGGAAAGATGCAACTCATTGACAAGGAACTATTTGACAAAGTCATCAAGCCACAATGGGAACAAAAACTGTCCCTGTCCATAGCTAAAAACATGCCCAATGGTCTTCCCGATGTAGGCTTCAACTATTTGAATCGTATCACCATCGAGCAACAACTGAAGAACTATCTCAACTACACCTCCAAGCAATTGGAAAACAATACCTTAATTATTTTTAAAACCGAGGGAGACCTAAGGTCAAGCCTGTCAACCTCTCATGGAGATTGTGTTTTCTACGGCCGCACCGATCGCATCGACCAATTTGGTGGTCTTATCCGAGTCATCGACTACAAGACGGGTCATGTGAGCAGCACCGACCTCAAGGTCCCTGTGCGCCATCAAAGCGAAAGCGACCTCGATTATCTAAAACAAATTCCCGAAAAAGCGCTTCAATTACTACTTTACAAATACTTGTACATCAAAGAGAATCAGAGCATCATGCCCGAGCGATTGACCGCAGCCATCCATGGTCTAAAGTACGCACACGACATCGAATTTGGCCTATCAAAAGCGACTCCCAAGAAAGACGACAATGATGCCGACCCTAACTTTTTGGAGGATAATTCTTTCGTATGTGACATGGAAGCCATGCTTGAGGCCGTCGTAAGCGAAATGCTAGACACCGAGATTCCGTTTGTGCAAGCTGAAGACGACAAGAAATGCAGCTACTGCGAGTTTAGGCTGATTTGCAAGCGGTGATGGTCAATTCAACACAATCTCATTGACAAGCTCCTTCCCCACCCTCTCATTCAAGTTCTTCAACAACAAAGACGTGGAATAGCTCAATTCACTACGAAGCGCATCACTATCGACGCGGACAAAAAGCACTCCGTTTTTAATGGAAAGATCAATAGTGTGCGAGGCTATGAACGGACCTACAACTTGTGGCCATGAATTGATGAGCTTGACTTCGTCCAAATACTCCGCACCTCGATGTTGCTCATAGAATTCCTTTATGAGGTCGCCAAGAGGCTTCACGTCAAAGTACACCATATTCACCTCCTATCTCCTTGACTTGGCCTTTGACTACCTCGAAAATCTTGTGGTCGATATTGGTGTTTTCAAACAGTTTCTCTACCCTACCCTGTTGTGTATCCGTAATAAACACTTGACCGAAATGCTCATCGCCAACGAGGCGGACAAGTTTCATCACACGCTGGTCGTCGAGCTTGTCGAAGATGTCGTCCAACAACAAAATGGGCTTGTAGCCGATTTTCTGGTAATTGAATTCGAACTGTGCCAAACGGATCGAGACCACAAACGACTTCTGCTGTCCCTGCGAGCCAAAACGCTTCAACGGATGACCATCCAAGGTGAACTCCAAGTCGTCCTTGTGGATGCCCACGTTGGTATAACCTGAATAACGGTCCTGCTGCAAGCTCTCGTCCAAAAGTTCATTCAAAGGCTTTTCATCCAAGCGCGACTGATATACCACATTCACCTTCTCCGTGCCACCCGAGACAATCTCGTAATAGTGTTGGAAAATAGGTAGAAACTCTTCCAAAAACTGGTGGCGTTTGGCATGGATGTCATCGGCATGTTGTGCCAATTGGTCTTCCCAAAGGCGAAGCAACTCACGGTCAAAGAAACGACTTTCAGCAAACTGTTTCAACTGCATGTTGCGTTGCAGCAAGGCGCGGTTGTATTTCAGCAAGGCGTTGAGATACAATGGGTCAAACTGCGAAATCACGCCATCAATGAACTTGCGGCGCAGGTCGCTGCCCTCGTTGATGAGGTCGCGATCGTAGGGCGAAATCATCACCAAAGGAAACTTGCCGATATGGTCGCTGAGACGGTCGTATTCCTTTTTGTTGAAGCGGAACGACTTCTTCTGGTCGCGTTTCTGCACGCATGACACCAACTCATCATCCTTGCCATCATGTGAATAGACCCCATGAATGGCAAAGAAATCCTGCTCATGCCGGATATTCTGCTTGTCGGTGGCGCTGAAAAAACTCTTGCAAAACGAAAGGTAATAAATGGAATCAAGAATGTTAGTCTTCCCTGCTCCATTGAGGCCCACGAAACAGTTGACATTCTCCGATAGTTGCAAATCCGCTGATTCACAATTCTTGAAGTTGGTCAGTTTAAGTTCGTGAAGGTACATATTGTTGAATTATGAATGCTGAATGATGAATGCTGAATGATGGGATTATTCTACATTCAGCATTCCACATTCAGCATTCAGCATTTTCATAGTTTACTTAAATCTACACGGAGCGACAGGAAATTGGGCGAGCCAACGATATTGTTTCTTGAACGGGCATAATCAATCTGGAAAGCCTTGATTCTAATGCCAAATCCAGCTGAGAAACCTACCAAACTACGCCTTTCCGGCACACCCATGTTGCGATATGTCTCATAATTGTATGACGCTCTCAGGAACAAGTTCTTGCCCACAGCCATTTCTCCTCCAACCACCAGATGACAGCCCAAATTCGTGAAAAACTTGGCGGCCTTTGAAGGTTCCTGATATTCTCCCGTGATGGGGTCATAATAGCCTGCCAAATCAAGCGGGTCTTGATAAAGTTTGTTCCAATGCTGGACGTCCTTATAACCCATAATGATAGTCAGTGGAAGGTGATCAAGCTTTTTGGAAGCCATAAAATCCACGGAAAACGGCAACCATTTATTGTTCACATTCAATTCCTGACAATAAATTTGTCGTCCAATATTGCGTGCAGCAAGCGTAAAAGCCCAATTGGTATACGACCAATAAGTAGCAGCCACATCCACACCCAAGGCACCTGCACGACCGCTTTCATACTGAACGCCCGCATATTTCAAGTTGGCACCAATGCTCCATTTGTCGGTCAGCTCACGACCCCAACCCAAGGTGACAGCGTAGTCCGACACATTGAAAGTGCTACCATCGGTATGGCCGCTTTCCGAAGCATACTGCATCTTGCCGTAATTGTAATACTGCACCGAAGTGGCAAAACTACCCAATTTCTCAAAGGTATGGCTGTATTGTGCAGAACCAAAATTCGTTCCCAAATTGAAATCACCGACATAGGACAAGGCTATCTGGTTGTTCATCTCAGGCGAGATGGCAGATGGATTGAAAACAGCTGTCTGCAAGTCACCATCATGCACTGGCAAAGGCAGTCCACCCAAGGCCACCACACGGGCCGAGTTGGCATCTGTCAAAGCACGATACAAGCCATTATTAACTTGTGCTTGGGCTTGCAAAGCGATGATTGACAGCACCAAAGAGCATATCATGTAGATTGTTCGCTTCATAGTTCCATATTTTTAGGATAACGGCACCTATTTAATTATTATTGCGATGATGTGCAATTATTTATCAACCAGCCCCAAGCCTGTCTTCACCAACCTACCATCCTCTTTCAACTCTGTCGAGAGACGGTCGAGCATGCCATTCACAAAACGGCGGCTTTCAGGTGTGCTATAGAATTTTGAAATTTCAATGTATTCGTTGATGGTGACTTTCACGGGAATGGAATGAAACTCGATAAATTCCGTCAAAGCCATGAAAATCAATATCTTGTCCATCAATGCCAAACGATCGTAATCCCAATTCGAGATGTTGGCCTTCACCATTTCCATGTACTCGTCGGCATGAAGAATGGTCTTTTCAAACAACTTGACAACAAACTGTTTGTCCTCCTCTTCGTCCTTATACACTGGAGGCAGCATACTGAACTCATCAAAACTAGCGGGCAATTCGCTGATAAACTTCCAAAGGAGATAGATGGCCAACTGATAATCGCTATTAAACGAAAGATCGCGGTCGGAATAATAGTCATAAAGCAAACCGTTCTCCGCCATGTAAGTGTCAATCACCGCAACCAAAAAACGCTTGTCATCACTGAAACTATCTTTTCCATTGGACATATATTCTTGATACTCTGGAGTTTCCGTCAGTTTCGTAAACATATTGCGAATGAAATCCTCACGGGAATCGGCCCAGTTGATTTTATACTGTTCCTCAAGCTTCATCAAATGCTTATTGTCATCCAATGCCTTGAGAATCCTATTGTTGACAAACTTCATGTTGGGATTCAGATCCTCCTCTGTCGGAAAATGTTTATGCTTGTTTTCCTCGATACGACGTTCGGCGAACTGCTTCAGCTCAACCCAGAAGGAAAGCTGGTAGACAAAAAGCTTGTATAAGTCATCAACCCCTTCAAGCAACTGACGTTCAGCTTGAGACAGGTTAGAACTCTCGGATTGGTGGTAGGCATAAATGGATTGCAATGCCTTGACTCTCAAAAATCTTCTATTCAACATAAAAACGGGTTGTTTAGCATTGAAACAAAATGCAAAAGTAGCAAAAAATCCATTCAAGTCCACATAAAGATAATTTTTCATCAACACTATGGATATGAAAGAAAATATCTATCTTTGCATTTACATTTTTCGTTAAACTAACTCATTAAACAAGAAAAATCATGAAGAAAAAATTCATCTGCCCCATCTGCGGGTATGTGCACGAAGGAGAAGAAGCCCCTGAACGTTGCCCTCAATGCAAGCAAATCGTCGAATGGAAAGTCGTTGACGAGAGCGCTGCCCTGAACTTTGTCACCGAACACGTCGTCGGCATCGCTAAAGGCACAGGAGAAGACATGATCAAGGACTTGAACGCACATTTCATGGGCGAAGCCACCGAAGTCGGCATGTATCTGGCCATGAGTCGCCAGGCCGACCGCGAAGGCTATCCCGAGATTGCCGAGGCTTTCAAGCGTTACGCTTTTGAAGAAGCCGAGCACTGCGCCAAGTTCGCCGAACTGCTGGGCGACGTGGTTTGGGACACCAAGACCAACCTCTACAAGCGCATGATCGCCGAATGCGGTGCCTGTGAAGACAAGATGCGCATTGCCCGCGTGGCCAAGGAGCGCAACCTCGACGCCATCCACGACACCGTCCACGAGATGGCCAAAGACGAAGCCCGCCATGGAAAAGGCTTTGAGGGATTGTATAAACGGTATTTTGAGAAATAATTAGGAATGATGAATGCGGAATGCTGAATGACCTCAGTTAGGCACATTCAGCATTCCTAATTCCGCATTCCACATTAAAATTTAATACTATGATTAGCAAGAAATTAGCAAAAGCCATCAACGACCAAATCAATGCTGAGATGTGGTCGGCTTATCTCTATCTGAGCATGTCGCAAGACATCTATGCCAAAGGCTACAAAGGCATCGCCCACTGGTTCAAGGTGCAATTCCTTGAGGAACAGGCCCATGCCGCCATCATGATCAACTACATGCATTCACAAGATGCCAAGGTCGTCCTCGCCCCTATCGCCAAGGTTCAGACCGAATGGAAGAGCGTCTTGGCCGCTTTCGAAGACACCCTTGAGCACGAAAAGAAGGTGACCGCCATGATCAACAACTTGTGCGACATCGCTGACGAGGACAAAGACCGCGCCGCTGCCAACTTCCTCGCCTGGTTCATCGACGAGCAGGTGGAAGAAGAAGAGAACGCCCGCGACCTTGTACGTCAAGCCACTATGATTGGTGAGCATATCGGTGGCATGATTATGCTCGATAAGGAGCTCGGTGCACGTGAATACCACACGCCTAGCCCGCTGAAATGAATACAACAATGTTAATCAACCGAAAGGCGCATCATATCGACGCGCCTTTCTTTTTTTACATATAATTTCCCAAAATTAACCACGAATTATCCATGAATAATTTATGGGAGATTCGTGGACAATTAAATGATAATTCGTGTTTAAAGATTATAGTTCCCCAGCCTGTTTCTTAGCCCAAAAGACCTTGAAATCTTCGTAATTCTTTTCCAACAATGTCGGTGTGTCGAGACCATACGGGCATCTTGAACGGCAGGCGTTGCAGTGCTTACACTTCTCAATGAGCTTCATCTTCTCGGCCCATTCCTCGGTAAGGTAGACGCTCAGCGGGGCACGACGCAAGAAAAGACTCATACGGGCGCAGTTCTCTATCTCGATTCCGACTGAACAGGGCTGGCAATAGCCACAGCCACGGCAAAACTCACTTGAAAACTCGGCACGTTCCTTTTCGATCTTGCGCCATGAAGCAGACGACAATTCCGGTTCATGCTCCTGGTAGGAGATAAACTCGTCCAACTCGCTCTCGCGCTGTATGCCCCAAATGGGCAAGGCATGGTCGAACTGGTTGAGGAAGGCATAAGCCAAGGCTGAGTCATTGATGAGTCCGCCAGCCATCGCCTTCATACAGATGAAGCCCATGTTGTGCTTGTAACAAGCTTCCACAATCTTTTGATCATCTTCCGATGAGAGATATGAAAACGGATATTGCAGTGTATCGTAGCAGTCGCGTTCGATGGCTTCCATAGCCACATTCTGACGGTGGTTGCTGATACCGATGAAACGCACCTTGCCTTGACGCTTGGCCACTTTCATGGCATCATAGAGGCCTTCCTTATCGCCAGGGCGCGGACAATAGTCGGGGTTATGGAACTGGTAAAGGTCGAGATAGTCCGTCTTAAGGTTCTTTAATGTGGTGTGCAAGTCTTTCCAAAAATCCTCGATGGTGGTGGCACCCGTCTTTGAGGCAATCAGCACTTTGCTGCGTCGGTCTCCAAAGGCGGCACCTATCTTCTCCTCACTGTCGGTATAAAATCGGGCAGTGTCGTAGAAATTGATGCCATTGTCGTAAGCCTTATGCAACAAATACACGGCTTCCTTTTCGCTGATTCGTTGAATGGGTAACGCACCGAAGCCATTCTTGTTCACCTTCAAGTTGGTCTTCCCTAAAGTGATAATCTTCATATCTACCTGAATTTTGCACAAAAATAGAAAAATAATTGATACACACCAACTTTTCAACGGGAAAAAATCTACAACCCAACGAAAAACGTTATTTTTGCAAAAAATCTATATGATGAAGATTCTAATCCTCAACGGTCCCAACCTCAACCTTTTAGGCAGACGCGAACCCGAAATCTACGGTCGTATCTCGTTTGAAGAATACCTGCCACAACTCCGCGAGCGGTTCTCCCAGCATGAACTCTCCTATTTCCAGTCGAACCACGAAGGCGTTTTGATTGACAAGCTGCAAGAGGCTGATGGTCAATATGATGCTGTGGTCATAAACCCTGGAGCCTACGCTCACACTTCCATCGCCCTTGCCGACTGCATCCGCGCTATCAGCATCCCCGTGATTGAGGTTCACATCTCCGACATTTCGAAACGGGAGCCTTACCGCAGACATTCCTTTACGGCCGAGGCATGCGTGAAGTGCATCTCGGGATTAGGAATGGAAGGGTATGCCAAGGCGGTTGAGTCAATAGTTCTACCTCAGACAGAAAAATGAAGAGGTATTATGTAGAAAGAATTATGGAAAAGCAATAATTTTTTCGACATAAAACCCAAAAAAGTCGGGAAAGCATTCCGCTCCCCCGACTTTTTCAATTCTTATAGTCTACACTTGTTGTGTGAGAATATTATTCCTTCACGAACTTCCGCATAGCCATGCTGCCGTTAGCGAAAGTGGCTTTCAGCAGATAGCAGCCCTTGGCCAAGGCACTTACATCGAAAGCTTCGATGCCGTTTCCAAGGCGCATCACCTGTTTGCCGTCCATGCTGAAGATTTCCACTTGCTGCAAGTCTTCGACGTTGAGGCTCAAGATTTCAGAAACGGGATTGGGCCAAATGGCGAGTTGGTTTTCATTATATTCGCCAAGGCCAGTGGCAGCAGAATAGTACAAAACGCCCTTCAGGGTCTGTTGAGCTAAGCCATCGTCATAATCGGTTTCTTCAAAAGCCAGCAATTTGTTATGAATGCTGACATTGTCTCCATCAAAGTAGCCAAGGCCGGCAATTTCACTGCTGGAAACCGTCAAATCATAGCTGAATACGGTCTCATTGTCGATTTCCCAATCCTGATCATCCCACGAAAAATCATATTCTTCCATCTTCACGCAATTATGGTTCTCGTCGTAGGAGTAGACAATCTTGTCATTATCGGTCCAGTTATCGCCATCTTTATCGTAATAATGCTCTTCGACAAGGTCGCCATGGTTGTCATATTGGTATTCTGTCTTGTGGATTTCAACCCAAAGGCTAACAGACCAATAGAATTCCAGATTGCTAACCATTTTGCCACCCTGGTAGATGTATTCCACTCTCTCTTCGTTGATCCAAGCTCCATCTTCATAATTCAATTCTGTGGCAGCCTTAACATTGCCATCGTTGTCATACTCATAGACGGTTTTGTAATCTTCCTCCCAAACACCATCCTCATTTTCATAATGGACTTCTTCCGAAACCCAGCCTTGGCTGGTGTAACTGATTTCATCTTTTTCGCTGCTACCATCATAGCTGGTTTCGATTCTTCTGATGCAGCGGTCTTGGTT
>JAEEGF010733931.1_pt1 | contig 10510 bp, 5 predicted proteins | sample 9134171 | NCBI WGS metagenome assembly JAEEGF01 (sample SAMN16246542, study PRJNA631951) | gut metagenome | biome: gut microbiome; feature: rumen; material: AP-attached | host: Bos | place: Iran: Karaj | collected 2018-10 | reverse complement strand
ATCGAGTGGTACGCAGACAGGAACTACTGGAGCGCCTTTAACAACACTTCGAACGAGGCGCTGTTCGCACAGAAGCTCTATCACGTTAGTGAAAGCGACAATACTCCAGTAGGACCTACAGGTAATCTGATTACCGACCTTTCTCAGCTTACCGATGGTGCTACAGTTGCGATCTATTCGCCCGGACATAAGACAGCTATCAGTACAAAGCCTAATGGCGACTGGTATCTGAAAGCCAATGACGCAACCGTTGAAAACGGTGAAGTGAAGAATTTTACGCAAGACTATATCTGGAAAGCCAAAGTCAATAGCGATGGCACTTACAGTTTTGTCGCTTATGATGATGAATCGCATGTCATATGTGTATGGCCAAGCAATAGTTATGCAGAAGTTACTGTTAACTATGATAAACATCCGGATGCAGGAACCGGATGGATACTTACCAAAGCAAAAACAAAAGATTGCTTCTATGTACACAGCTCTACGATTACCGGAACCAACAACAGAGGCGTGACCGGCCCGGCTTATCTGGAAGCCTATATAAGAAATGAATTTGAAGTTTACTCAGGATTCTTCAATACGGAAGACAAACTGGTAGAAAAAGATTTCGCTTTGCAGTTCTATCTGGTGGATCCGGAAGATGCCATCGCTGCATTTGACGACGGCGAATGGGACGGCGTTCTGCAGAAAGGTTCGGCTTACGTCATCTACAATGAGACCGGTGAACAGCATAATTCATTAGGTCTCTTCAAAGAAGCGAATTATGCATTCGATGCGATTCCGACAACGATTGAAAACGGCAAAGCAGTGCCCGGAAACGGCGCGTATGTTTTCCATGTCGATACGATGGGACGCTACTACTCCTTCGAAGTCAACGGCAGATATCTAGCTACAAACAACGATGAAGAGCTCTTGTTTGTGGACAAAGATGAAAATGGCGTGTTGCCGGAAAATGCCAAGTGGTTCCTGACTAGAAAGAGCGGAAAAGATACTTCAGATGAGAATAATCAGGTGAATGTGGATGGCTATCTGATCTACAACAAGGATGCTTCTTATAACGGTACGCCTGTCTGCATCGAATACTTCTCCAGCGTATTCTCAGGATGGACTTACAGTACAAAGAACAATCTGGCGATCTATCTCTTTAATTTCTATGAAGTTGCGGATGGAACGGAAGTATATGAAGATATCGTTCAGGATCCGTCCATCGTCTTTGATTGTGCCGATGAGCGTTATATCGAACAGGATTTCACAGGCAGATTTACCATAGACGACCTGTGTCCTGTAAATAAAGAACTTGAAATGACCTATACGGTCAGCGGCGTAACCAAGAGAGTCCCACAGATGGAATTCATTGGTACAAGCGGAAGGTTTACCATTCCTGCCGAGGATTTGGATGCGATCGGCAAGATCGATTCCTTCACGATCACGATTCGTGCCAAGAATGGTTACGATCTGGAATACAGCGACACCAAAGAAATCTCCGTTGTTGATGAACCGTTCTTCGAGGATCTGACGCCTGCACCGAATATGCAGACCAAGGATGATAAGAGACCGACGATTTCTGTAAAGATCGGTAACGCCGGAGAGAATGCGACATATTCGATGCTTGTCAATGGCGAGAAGGTCGATGCGGTTTATGAAAACAAGATACTGAGCTGGACGCCGACAGAAGATATGACAGATGGACGGACCAGCGTTATCGTTTCCGTCAAGAGACAGGATGAAGTATCGGCGGGTGTCAACTGGGCATTTACTGTCGGCTATTCCGATTACCAGCTGTATTTCGGCCAGCTGCACTCCCATACGACATATTCCGATGGTTCCGGTTCACTGGATACCGCTCTGGAATACATTGCTTCCATTCAGGAAGGCTACAATGTACAGTTTGTCGCCTTTACGGATCACTCCAATTATTTCGACACCACGAGCGCTGCCAACCCGGCGGATGCCATGAACGACAGAAGCCTCATGACTGATGCCAGCAGAGCGCGTTGGGAAGAATACAAAGGCAAAGTCGCCGAGTTTAATGAGAAACACGATAATATCATTGCGATCGCCGGCTACGAAATGACATGGTCGGGCGGTCCGGGACATATCAACTCATTCAATACCGATGGTCTCGTCTCACGTAACAATGCCGCATTGAACAACAAATCTGGCGATGCCGGCATGCGTCTGTACTACGAGACGATGAACAAAGATACGAAATACGAGACGATGCATCAGTTCAACCATCCTGGTACGACTTTCGGCAATTTCACCGATTTCTCTTACTGGGATGAGGAAACAGACAAGCACATGTTCCTGGTCGAAGTCGGCAATGGCGAAGGCCAGATCGGACAGGGCGGCTACTATCCAAGTTACGAAGAGTACATTCTTGCTTTGGATAAAGGCTGGCATGTGGCTCCGACGAACAACCAGGATAACCACAAAGGACGCTGGGGTAACGCCAACGACGCCCGCGATGTCGTCCTGGCGGATGAATTCTCCGAAGAAGGCATCTACAATGCCATCAGAGCTTTGCGTGTTTATGCGACGGAAGATAAGAACCTGAATATCAATTACCAGATCAATGGAATGCCAATGGGTACGGTCTTCTCCGATGAGGAAGCTCCGGCTTCGCTCGATGTCGAAGTAATGCTTTATGACCCGGATGAAAGCGATTCGATCAGGAAGGTCGAACTGGTTTCGGACAGCGGTACCGTTTCTTACACCTGGAGCAATCCTACGGAACTGAATGAAGGCATGCTGACAGCGAAACTGGATCCGGATTACAGCTACTACTTCGTTCGTGTCACCCAGGCGGATGGAGACCTGGCTGTAACGGCTCCGATCTGGGTCGGAAAGGCTTTGAATCTTGGTATTGAATCTTTCGGCACGACCGTAGAAAAGGTCTATACCGGTGAAAATACGCCGTTTACCGTGAAACTGTTCAATAACGAAGATACTGTGGCTACAGTCAAATCGCTGGTCTACATGATAAACGGCTCCGAGGTCATCGGTACGGATACTGAAGCAAAGACGCTGACTGCCGGTTCCACGATGGCCGTAGAATTTACGCATGCATTTGACAAGGCGAAAAAGACAGAAGTCTCCGTCAAGGCCGTGATCGAGATCGATGGCAAGGAATACGAATATCTTGCCAAGACCGATCTGGATGTCCTGGATAAAGAAAGCGAGGATACCGTCACTTCGATCGACGAAGTCAGAAAAGCTTCCGTCGTTGGCGATACGGGCTACCGTTTCATCATCGAAGGCGTCGTGACATCGAACGCTTCCGGACATGACAAAGATACTGCTTTCTTCGATTGCATCTATGTGCAGGATGAGACAGGCGGTATCTGCGTATTCCCGGTTTCCGGAGATTACAAGATCGGCGACAAGGTACATATCGTTGGTCATACCGATTTCTATCAGGGAGAGCCTGAACTTCAGGTCGATACGATCGAAGTGATCGGTGAAAACGGCGAAGCCGCTCCGGTCGAAGTCAGCGCCAAGCAGATCAATGATCGCGAAGTCGAAGGCAAGCTGGTCACGCTGAAGGGAACGGTGGAAAGCTATGAAGCTGCCAATGGTCTGATCCAGACGATCATGGTGAAAGACGATGACGGCAATGTCGCACGTGTTTTCATTGATGGCTATATCACGACGGCATATGATGTCGCAAGACTCTTTGAAGGCAACGGTATCGAAGCGACCGGTCTGGCGTCTTATGATGATACATGGCCGGATAAAGATGCATATCCGCGTATCCGTATCAGAGACCGCAAGGATATCGTCTGCGATAACTACAAGATCATCGAAGGCGCAGATTCGACCTGGACCAAGGATTCCGGCGAAGAAGCGCTGATCGTCTCGAATGCACCGAATGACAGATTCACCGGTTTCTATGTCGATAATGAACCTGTCGATGAGAGCAATTATGAACGGGTCAGCGGATCGACGAGAATCACCCTGAATGCTGCCTATCTGCAGACTTTGGCAGATGGCATGCATGCGGTTGAAATCAGATCAACCGATGGATCCGCAAGCACGAGGCTGACGATCAACGCGGCGTCAGGCAGCGATGAACCGGTGAATCCGGATCCCGTGATCCCTACGCCTGTCGATCCTCAGCCTGTCAAACCATCGGATAGTCAGAGACCTTCAGTACCGTTCAAGCATCCGATGACCGGTGTCGATACTCTTGGCCATTTCCGTCCTCATTTCGGAAATATCAGAAAGTATTAACGATATCAGATGATTATCAATAAAAAGAACAGTTCCCAGGAACTGTTCTTTTTCAATGAATTCCACTTATGGCAGGTTCATTTTTATATTACAATAGATATGTTGGTGAAAAACATGATTGGATTTATAAAAGAAAACATTGAACGAAACAAGACGATCCGCCATATCGAAACGGCAGCTGTCGCCCTATTGCTGCTGCTGTCGGCTTTTCTGTTTTTAAGCGGTTTTGCGAAACTGAATGCCTGCGACGGCAATGTTGAATATATCGGTACGCTGAAGATGCAGCGGCAATTCGAAGCAGAAGATTATGACGAAGATTCCACGGTCTGCGATGTTCTCTATACCAGTGGAGATCTGAGTCTCATAGTAACTTATCCTTATGAGGAATACGTAGAACTGGAAACAGAGGAGATCGACGCTTATGAATATGTGACAGATAACGGCGTCCATCTCTGCTTCGATCATCATCCGATGGATCAGGATGAGATCATCGGAACCTACAGGCAGGTCATGGCTCAGCAAGAGACGACGCGTTTCAATGCGGCGACCTCGTTCCTGATTCTGGCTGTATCTTTGTCGATCGTGCTGCTGTTCTCCGGTTTCTTTACGACCTATGAGAAGTGCTGGTTCATGGCGATCATGATCCTGTCGACGGTCTTTGCGATCCTTTTTCCGGAAGAAAGCGCCAATGGCGTCAACGGCATTACGATCATGCTGCTGTATCTGCTGGATATCTTCCTGAATATCCTTTGCGAACTGCTGATCTCAAAACAGTCGCGCTATAATTTCCTGGTTTCCGTACTTGTCGAGATCACCGAGATCCTGATCTGCGTCATCCTCCGTTACCGTTTCGCTACGATGCTGGTGACGCTGCTGTTCTGGCTGCCGATCGATATCCTCAGTTATGTCAACTGGACGAAACACAAGGACGAGGAACAGGACGAGCTGACCAAAGTGCGTAAGCTCAGTGGCTATCAGGAAGTTCTCGTGATCCTGTGCATCGTGATCTGGACGGTCGTTGTCGGCTACCTGATCAGCGGCTTGAATATCCGGACGGATTTCTTCGGCTATGACAGGAATCTGGAAACGATGATCAACTATATTGATGCCTGCGCTTCCGCGGTAGGCATTGCGAACGGACTGTTCATTTTCTTCCGTCTGCGCGAACAGTGGCTGGCATGGTATATCTGTGCCGCTCTGGAGGCTGTTATCAATATCCTTTCCGGACAGTATGTACTGCTGATCCTGAAGCTGGGTTATTTTACGAATACGACCTATGGCTACATCAAATGGAGCAGGTATATCCGCGAGCATCGCAACGATGACAGGTCGATGTTTTGATTTTCTGTAAAGGTATCAATATAATATAGATATTAATATATAATAAAGTAGTAAAAAAGGAGATTATTATGGCAATTGAAGCAGGCGATTTTAAGACAGGACTGACCGTTATGGTCGATGGTGATCCTTGGCAGGTCATCGAATTCCAGCATGTCAAACCGGGCAAAGGCGCAGCCATCCTTAAGACGAAGATGAAGAACCTCAAGACCGGAAGCACGCAGGAAAGAAACTTTAATGCCTCGACGAAATTCGATGCGGCAGTCATTGAAAAGAAGAATGCATTGTTCTCTTATGAGTCTGACAATGTGTATTTTTTCATGGACCAGGAAAGCTATGAGATGTATGAACTTGGTGAAGAGCATATCGGTTTCAACAAGTATTTCCTGCTGCCGAACACAGAAATCACGCTGATTTTCTTTGAAGGCAACGTGCTGGATGTTTCGATCCCTGATAAGGTCGAACTGACGATCACGGAAACGACACCGGCAGTCAAAGGCGCGCCTTCGACACAGACCAAGGACGCGACACTGGAAACAGGTCTGAATATCCGTGTTCCGCAGTTTATCGAACCGGGTGAAAAGATCATCGTTTCCACCTATGACGGTTCTTACGCAGGCAGAGCTTAAACCGATCTCATGAATAAAGTCGTACTGATCACCGGGGCAGCCCGGGGGATCGGGAAAGCTGTGGCGGTCGAACTGGCCAGGAATGGCTATGATATCGTCATCAATTATCTGACTTCACACGAAGAAGCTTTACAGCTGAGACAGGATCTTGAAGATACTTTTCATGTGAGATGCCTGGCGATCAGGGCGGATGTTTCCGATGAAACCGAAGTCCGGGAAATGGTTTCCGTGATCGAAGAAGAACTCGGCGGAGTCGATATCCTGGTGAATAACGCCGCCGTGGATCTATCGAATCTGTTTCATCAGAAGACCGTTGAAGAATTTCGCAGGACCCTCGATGTGAATGTGGTCGGCGCATATCTGTGCAGCAGGTATGTCTATCCGCATATGAAGGAACAGGGCTACGGACGTATCATCAACATTTCGTCGACCAATGGAATGAACACTTATTATCCGATGAGCATCGATTACGATGCTTCGAAAGCGGCGCTGAATTCACTGACCCACGATCTGGCTTTGCAGTATGCACCGTTCGTGCATGTGAATGCGATCGCTCCAGGTTTTATCGGAACAGAAAACGAGCTGGATGGCTATGATGAAGAATTCCTGAAAGAAGAAACGGAAAAGATCCTGGTCAGACGTTATGGACATCCGGAAGAAGTCGCTTATCTGGTCAGGTTTCTGATCGGTCCGGAAGCGGATTATATCAACAATACGGTCATCCGTATCGATGGAGGACAAAAAGGAAGCTGTTAAGCTTCCTTTATTGATTTTGACAGGGCAAGAAGAATGGAAAGTTTCCCATATTCTTTGGTCAGGCCGCCTTGCAGATAGAGCGTATAGGGAGGAATGACCGGAGCATCAGCGCTTAATTCAATGGTGCTGCCTTGGGTGAATGCGCCGCAGGCCATGACTTCGTCGAAGGGATATCCCGGCATCGGAGCAGGCAATACTCGGACGAAGGAATCGATTGGCGAAGAGTTCTGTATGCCCTGGGTAAAGGCGACCAGTTTCTCTTCTGTTCCCAGTTCGACGGTCTGAATGATATCGGTCCGTTTTTCATCATAACGGGGCGATACATTTCTGAATCCTGTTTTCTCTAGCATGTATGCGGTAAAGACTGCCGTTTTCAGGGCGTTTTTCACCGCCTCGGGAGCCATATAGATCCCTTTGAAAAAGGTGTTGTTCAGATTGAAATTTGCTCCCTGATCCTTTCCTATGCCCGGAGCGGTCAGCCGTTCCGCAACCATGCCTACCAGGTCTTTTCTTCCGGCAATATAGCCTCCGGTCGGAACGATGCCTCCGCCCAGATTCTTCATCAATGAACCAACGACGATGTCTGCCCCGACATGGCCGGGTTCCCTGTCTTCCACCAGTTCCCCATAGCAATTGTCCACCATGATGATGACGTCTATATTGACTTTACGGATCTCCGAGATGATTCCGGCGATCTGGGAGATATTCAGGGAAGAGCGGGAAGAATAACCCCGTGATCTCTGTATCTCGACCAGGCGGACATCCTGACGGGAGAGTCTTTCTCTGATCTTTTCTGTATCAAAGCCATCATCGCGAAGATCGATCTGTTCATAACTGACGCCATGGGCTTTCAGCGACTGTGAAGAATCGCCATAAAGACCGATCATTTCCTGCAAAGAATCGTAAGGCGTTCCGGTCAGCGAAATCATCGTATCGCCATGTTTGAGAAGAGCCGAGAACGCCAGATAAAGTGCATTGGTTCCGCTCATGATCTGCGGACGGACCAGAGCATCCTCGCAGCCCAGCACGGCCGCAAAGATCTTTTCCAGCTTATCCCTTCCCGTATCATAGTTGCCGTAGCCGTTGATATCGCTGAAATCGGTATAAGAGACCTTGTTTTCGATAAAAGCGGACAGGATCCTTTCCGAATTGACCAAAGCGGTCCTATCGATCCCGTCATAGATCTCTTTCAGATCGAGTTCGGCTTCCTGCGCCAGCTTTAACAGTTTTTCATCTATCTGATCCATCAGCATAACGTTAACCTCATATATCCATATTATATCTTAAGATCTTGCTCATATGTCAGGTGTTGCAGACATATCTTGCCGTTTATGCATCCGGGCAGTATTACGTGCTTTTTTATAGTATCATAAGGTTACCTGACAGGAGTGAATCATGAAAACATTATGGAGATTAAGCAAGGAAGCCATCCGTTACCGGGGGCTTTACATCCTGGCGATCGTTGCCACGCTTTCGCTGACCATGGTCAATCTGACGGCGCCGAAAGTTCTGTCTTCGATGACCGGAATCGTCCGGACCGGCGTAACGGCCGAAGGGCTTGTTCAGATCAGGAAACTGACGCTGATCCTGATTGCTTTATACCTGTTAAGGATCGTGTTCCGGTTCATGAGCAGCTATCTGTCTCATAAAGCGGCATGGTATCTGGTTGGCGATCTCAGGACCAAAGTCTATGACAAGATGGTCCATATGCATCTGGCTTTTTTCCATGACAAGCAGACGGGCGACCTGATGAGCAGGGTCGTCAATGATACCCGGGATTTTGAGCTGCTGTATGCCCATATGATCCCGGAAACCATTACGAATTTCGTGACCTTTACCGGGGTGCTGATCATCCTGCTGACGATTAATCCCAAACTGGCTATGATCACCTGCGCGCCGATTCCGCTGATCCTCATTGCGGGACTGGTTTTTGCGAAAAAAGTCAGATCCTTCTTCCGTGTTTCTCAGCAGAAGATGGGCGAACTCAACGGCAAGCTTCAGGATAATCTTTCCGGTACGCACGAGATTCAGGCGTTCGGCAGGGAAGACTACGAAACCGGCAGGATCAACGAAAAGAACTTCGAACATGTCAAGGCCATGCTTCAGGCGTTGAAAGTCAGTGCGGTATTCCATCCCTCGGTAGAGTTCATCTCTTCCATCGGAACCATCCTGGTCGTCGCTTTTGGCGGATATCTGGCATACAGCGAAGGACTGCAGGTCGAGGATATCGTCGCATTTCTGCTGTATCTGAGTCTGTTCTATCAGCCGATCACGGGATTGGCGAATCTGCTTGAAAACATGCAACAGTCTCTGGCTGGAGCGGAGCGGGTCATGATGATACTGGATGCGCCGAATCAGATCGAAGACAAGGAAGATGCAATCGAACTGAAGGATGTCAAAGGCGAGATCGTTTTCGATCGTGTGAGTTTTTCTTACGTCGATGGGATCCCCGTACTGAATGATGTTTCCTTTACCTGCAAGCCGGGAGAGATGCTGGCGCTGGTCGGTCCGACCGGAGTAGGAAAGACGACGATTACAGAATTGCTTTCCCGTTTCTATGAACCGCAGTCGGGAAGGATCCTGATCGACGGCCAGGATATCCGGGATGTCAGGATTTCGAGTCTGAGACAAAACATTTCCACCGTTCTTCAGGATACGTTTCTGTTCAATGGAACCATTGCGGAAAACATCAGCTATGCCCGTCCGGAGGCAACGATGGAGGAAATCAAGGAAGCTGCCAAAGCAGCCAATATCGACAAAGAAATCGAAGCCATGCCGGATGGATATGATACCGTAACAGGAGAAAGAGGGGTCAAGCTTTCCGGCGGTCAGAAGCAGCGCATCGCGATCGCCAGAGCGATCTTGCGCCGTTCGCCGATCATCGTTCTGGATGAAGCAACAGCAGCAGTGGATGTCGAGACTGAGAAGCAGATCCGCGAGGCGATCAGTTCGCTTACCGGGAAACGGACGATCATCGCGATCGCCCATCGCCTGAGTACGATACGTTCGGCGGAACAGATCCTGGTGATCGAAAATGGCAAGGTCATTGAAAGAGGCACGCATGAAGAACTGCTTCGATTGGATGGACAGTATGCCAGAATGAATAAGATACAGAAAGAGAACGAATAAATGGACGACGGATGCTGTCCTTTTTGGAATAGAAAGCATATTATGATAATGGCAGATTTATTAGATGATGCGGAAACAAATCAAAAATCATAAAGAACAAAAGAAAGGAAGAAATCATATGGATCTGGGAACTCTTCATGCTCAGGTGAAACAGGCGATCCTGTCACTAGATTTTGCTGCCATCTGGCCGGGTTTTGAACCATTGAGATTTGCTTTGTATGACAATGAGACATGCTGCTTCGATGGCCGTTATATTGAAAAGACCGATGAGTTCTGTGCAAATACTTCTATCATTTATCAGGGCGAACAGATCGCGATCTGGATGGTTCAGCAGGAAATGGAGATCGCTGTCCTGGCATCTAAGATCGTTCATGAGATGTTTCATGGTTATCAGAATGTCATGGGCTGGGATTGCTGGCCGAATG
>JAEEGF011418608.1_pt1 | contig 10512 bp, 6 predicted proteins | sample 9134171 | NCBI WGS metagenome assembly JAEEGF01 (sample SAMN16246542, study PRJNA631951) | gut metagenome | biome: gut microbiome; feature: rumen; material: AP-attached | host: Bos | place: Iran: Karaj | collected 2018-10 | reverse complement strand
TTCGCCAAGTCCTTCGACGTCCAGTTCACGGACAAGGAAGGCAAGCTGCAGTATGTCTGGGCCACGTCCTGGGGTGTCAGCACACGCCTGATGGGCGCGCTCATCATGGCGCACGGCGACGACAACGGTCTCGTGCTGCCGCCTGCCCTCGCCCCCATCCAGATCGTGCTCGTGCCGATCTACAAGACCGACGAGGAGCGCAACGCCGTCCTCGCTGAGATGGAGGTCCTGAAGAAGGCCTTCGAGGCAATGGGTCACAGCGCCAAGGTCGACGACCGCGACAACCTGCGCCCCGGTTTCAAGTTCGCCGAATGGGAACTCAAGGGCGTCCCGGTGCGCATCGCCATGGGACCCCGCGACCTCCAGAACGGTACCGCCGAGGTGCACCGCCGCGATACGCTCGAGAAGGCATCCGTGCCCGTCGAGGGCATCGACCGTTATGTCCATGAGCTGCTGGACGATATCCAGAAGGGCATATACGAGAAGGCAGCGGCTTTCCGTGCCGCCAACATCCGCAAATGCGACGACTGGGAAGAGTTCAAGACCGAGATCCAAAAGGGCGGTTTCCTGCTTTGTCACTGGGACGGTACGGCAGAGACCGAGCAGAAGATCAAGGACGAGACCAAGGCCACGATCCGCTGCATCCCCGTCGACACGGTCGTCTGCGAGGAGGAGGGCAAGTGCATCTATTCCGGCAAGCCTTCCCACAGGAGAGTCGTTTTCGCCATTTCTTATTGATCCGCATATGAAAAAGAGAGTGATCGCAGCCGTCTCGCTGCTGCTGGCCGCCGGTATTTGTTCCTTTGCGCAGTCGGTGCAGGAAGCAGCCGCCAAAGCAGCCGAAGCCCTCGCCCAGACGCAGGAAGAGCAGCAGGCCCCGGCCAAGCCCAATTACTGGACCCATGGTCTCAAGTTCGACCTGGGTTTCACCAACACCATCCTCACCAACTGGGCTGCGGGCGGCTATAACCAGACCTCCCTCGCATCCGCCGTTGACGGTTTCGCCAACTACAAGAAAGGATTGACCTATTGGAACAACCGCCTCCAGCTGGACTACGGTTTCTTCTATTCCGAGGACAAACCCGTGCTGCAGAAAAACAAGGACCGCATCCTGTTTGACAGCAAATGGGGCTACAAGACCAGCGAAAAGTCGAAATGGAGTTATACCGCCGCCTTCAACTTCCTCTCGCAGTTCTCCGAGACCCACAAGTTCAACAACCCGGGCGGGGAGAATCCCACCTTCGATGACTGGATGGCCAAGGCCGTCCTGCAGTCCGCGTTCCTCTCCCCTGCCTATACGACCCTTTCACTCGGTATCGACTGGGCGCCGAAGCCCTGGTTCGTCGTCAACTTCTCCCCGCTGACCGGCGGTTTCACCATCGTCCGGCGGGAGGAGCTTCGGAAAAAATACAGCATGGAGCTCAAGGACGAGTATCAGTCTGCGACCGAAATTGAAAACTTCATGTACCGGTCCGCCCGGTTCCAGCTGGGTGCACAGTTGACCGCCAACGCCCGGTTCAAGATCAACGATGTCTTCGCGGGAGAGACCAAACTCGTCCTCTTCTCCGACTATCTGCACAACCCGACTGACCTGCGTGTCAACTGGGACAACAAGATCAGCTGGCAGTTTGCCAAACACCTGGCCCTGGCTTTCCAGACCTGGCTCATCTATGACCCCAACGTCCTGATCGACGGGACTAAGAAAGTACAGTTCAAGGAGTTCCTGACCCTGAATTTCACCTATTCCCTCCAACCCAAGAAAAAGAAATAGGGCATTAAGCGGATGAAGGTCTTGCTGGCAGTCAGCGGAGGCATCGATTCGATGTATCTGGCAGAACGGGCCGGGGAATTGTTCCCCGGCTGTTCTTTCGCCGTCGCGCACTGCAACTTCCGGCTCCGGGGCGCAGAGTCCGACAGAGACGAGGCTTTCGTCCGTGACTGGTGCGACAGTCACGGACTGCCGCTGTCCGTCCGGTCTTTCGATACGGCCGGATTTGCCGCAGAGCGGGGCGTCAGCCTGGAAATGGCAGCGCGTGAGCTGCGCTATCGCTGGTTCGCCCAGCTTTGCGCCGAGGAGGGTTTCGACGCCGTCGCCGTCGCCCACAATGCCGACGACGATGCGGAAACGATGATACTCAACCTCTTGCGAGGGACAGGGCCGCACGGCATGCGCGGGATGTCAGCGTCCGCTCCCATCCCCTATGGGAACGGAAAGGGCAGGCTGCTGCGCCCGATGCTGGGACTGGAGCGCAAGGAGATCGAAGCGTGGATGCGTATCCACGGATGCGCCTGGCGGGAGGACGGCTCCAACACGGATACCCGTATCAGACGCAATCTACTGCGGCACAAGGTCTTCCCGCTATTTGAAGAAATCAATCCCGCCTTCCGTACCGCACTGCGCCGAGACCGGGAGCACTTTGCGCAGGCGGATGACATCGCCGAGGATCTTTTCGTACAAACAAAGGCGGAGATTCAAGATGAAGCAGGCCGGATCGATCTCGCCAAGCTGCTGGACCGCAGACACTGGCGTTATCTGCTCTTCCGGCTGACGGAGGATTCCGGACTGGATGCCGGCCATCTGGAGCAACTCATCACAATCCTGGAGACAGGGGACCTTTCGGGCACGCGTCAGTTCGGTCCCTGGACCCTTTCGCGCGGCTTCCTGGCCCCCTCTGTCATCGCGCCGGAGGGACCTTCCATCAGAATGAAGGTCCTCCCCCGCACGGACGGATTCTCCCCCATTCCCCCGGCCGGGACGCTCTTCATGGATGCCGGCCTGCTTCCGGCTGAGCCCGTGATCCGGCCCTGGCATCCCGGAGACTGGATGGTCCCGCTCGGAATGAAAGGTCGCAAGAAACTCAGCGACCTGTTCACCGATCTCAAATACTCCGCTGCGGACAAAGCCTCCGCCCGGGTGATCGAGCATCCGGAAGGCGGCTCCCGGGTCGCGGCATTGGTGGGCAGGCGGATTGACGAATCGGTGCGTGTCACCGAAAAAACCGGGCGCATCCTGATTGTCGAGTTGATTTAAAAACGTATATTTGCCTTCAGCGAAATCAAATCTTAAACATATCATGAAAAAGATTGTCAGAATCCTCACCCTCGCCCTGATGCTCTCCGCCGCGATGCCGGCCCAGGCGCAGGAAGTCCGCCACGGCTCGGACGCCTACAAGATCGGTATCGCCGGTTTCTCTTATCGCAAGTTCAACCTGGACCAGACCCTCCAGTTCCTGAAGGATATGGGCGTCAAATACTTCTCCGTCAAGGATTGGTGGCTGCCGCTGGACTCCACGAAAGAGCAGATGGACGCCTTCAAGGCCAAATGCGCGGAGTACGGCATCGAGGGTTATATCCTCGGTCCCATCTACATGAAAAGCAAGGAGCAGGTGGACCGCACCTTCGCCTATGCGCAGCGTTACGGAGCCAAGATGTTCATCGGCGTGCCGGACTATGACCTGCTGCCCTACGTGATCGAGAAGGTCAAGGAGACCGGCATCAAGGTCGCGATCCATACGCACGGCCCGGACGGCGCCGCATTCCCGGACATCCGCACGGTCGTCGAACTGGTGAAGGATCCTTCACTGGGCGTAGGCTGCTGCATGGATCTGGGCCACACCTTCCGCTCCGGCTATGACGTGGCGAAGGACATCCGCAAATACGGGAAATGGATCTATGACATCCATATCAAGGATGAGACCGCCGCTTCGAAGGCCGGCCAGACCTGGGAGATGGGACGCGGCGTGATGGATATCCCCTCCATCGTGAAGGCGCTGCGCAAGATCAAGTACCAGGGTGTCATTTCCATCGAATTCGAGAAGAACGGGGACAATCCCCATCCGGGCGTGGCCGAGTCTGTCGGCTATCTGCGCGGTGTGATGGACGCCCTCGCCAAATAGCATCAACGACCCGCATCGACCGGGACCGCCATACGCCTGTCAGGAGCGATAGTTTTACCCTTCGGGAATGCTCCTGCCAAGCGCATGGCGGTCCCGGTTTATAGAGGTATTCCCAGCGGTTGATAAATCGGTTGACTATTTTCCTTGGTTTTTCTTTCATAATCCGCCAAAAAAGTCGTAAATTTCGAAGATGAAATGACAAAGTCATTTTTTTGACGCGAAAAGACTTAAATTTAACATAATGGCAAAAGCAGTTATCATGCCCAAGCAAGGGCAATCGGTAGAAAGCTGTATCGTTACAGAGTTCAAGAAAAAGGTCGGCGATCCCGTAGCGGTCGGCGATGTCTTGTTCAGCTACGAAACGGACAAAGCTTCATTCGAAGAGGAGGCGCAAGTGGCGGGCACCGTCCTGGCCTGCTTCTTCAAGGATGGGGACGAGATTCCCGTGCTGACCAACGTGATGGTCATCGGCGCCGCCGGTGAATCCTTCGCCGAGTTCGCGCCGGGCGGTACCCAGGCTGCTGCAGAAGCGCCCGCAGCGGCAAGTGAGGGAGTCCCCTCTCAGGCCAGTGCCACCCTCGGCACCTTAAGAGGGGGGACCGTGAGCGAAGCGAACGGTGGGGCCGAGCGCAGCGAGGCGGCCAGCGAGGGGACTCCCTCATCTGCCGCCCCCACTCCCGGCGCCCCCGTCTCTCCCCGCGCCCGCAAGACCGCCGCTGAAAAAGGCGTCGACACCGCCCAACTCGCCGGCAGCGGCCCTCACGGACGCATCATCGAACGGGACGTCCTCGCCGCAGCGAAACCCCTTACCGGTCTCGCCAAGGCCATGATGGCCGAAGGCGGCAAGGCGGCTCCCGCGGCCGGCACCGGACTGGACGGCACAGTCAAGGGTTCAGACCTCAAGACCTGGAAACCCAACCATACCGACATCGCCGGCGAAGGCGAAGACTTCGTCGTCGAGAAGATGTCCAACATGCGCAAGCTCATCGCCAAGTCGATGTACAATTCGCTGCAGAACAGCGCCCAGCTCACCCACATGCTCGGCGCCGACGCCCGCAAGATCCAGGCCCTGCGCAAGAAAGCCAAGAAAGCCCTCGAAGAAGGCCGGATCGACGCCAACATCACGATCAACGACTTCGTCTGCTATGCCGTCATCAAGGCCCTTCAGAAGTTCCCGAAGGTCAACTCCCACTGCCTCGGCGACGCGATGCGCCTCTTCAAGACGGTCAACCTCGGCTGCGCGGTCGATACCGAACGCGGCCTGATGGTCCCCGCCATCCTGCACGCGGACGAACTCAACATCGTCGGCCTGAGCAAGGAGCTCAAGAAAGTCGCGGACGCCTGCAAGAAAGGCAGCTGCAACCCCGACTTGCTCGCAGCGGAGGCCGCTTCCTTCACGGTCAGCAACCTCGGCGGCTTCGGCGTCGAATGGTTCACCCCGATCATCAACGTCCCGCAGAGCGCCATCCTCGGCGTCGGCACCATCGTCCCGCGTCCGAAGGACCTGGGCGGCGGCGTGTACGCTTTCGTGCCGTATATGGGCCTGTCGCTGACCTATGACCACCGCGCCATCGACGGCGGCGAGGCGACGCGCTTCCTCAAGCAGGTCGCCACGGAAATCGAGAACCTGGAAGTCGAATTCTGATAAACCAAACTATAATTATGTACGATCTTGCAATCATCGGCGGAGGTCCCGGAGGATATGTCGCGGCGGAACGTGCCGGCGCCCTCGGCCTCAGCGTGGTCCTTTTCGAAAGGAAAGAGATGGGAGGCGTCTGTCTCAATGAAGGCTGCATCCCGACCAAGACGCTGCTCTACAGCGCCAAAGTATACAACTATGCCCTCCACGGCGACAAATACGGTGTCAGTGTGGACGGCGCCGCCTTCGACTACGGCAAGATAGTCGAACGGAAAAACAAGGTGGTCCGCAAACTCGTCGGCGGCGTCAAGGCCGCGATGAAGGCGAACAAGGTCGAAGTCGTCAAGGCCGAAGCAACCATCGCCGGACGCGGAGCGGAAGGCATTACCATCCAGGCCGAAGGCAAGGATTTCGTTGCCAGGAACCTGCTCGTATGCACCGGTTCCGAGGCGGCGGTCCCTCCGTTCCCGGGCCTCAAGGAGGCTGGGGACCGGATTGTCACCAACCGTGAGATCCTCTCCCTGACCGAACGTCCCGAAGAAATCGTCATCATCGGCGGCGGCGTCATCGGGATGGAATTCGCCAGCTTCTTCAACAGCCTCGGCACGAAAGTGACCGTCGTGGAGATGCTCCCCAAGATCCTCGGTCCCCTCGACGACGAGATCAGCGCCATGCTCCAGGGCATTTATGCCAAAAAGGGCGTGGTCTTCAACCTCAATTGCAAGGTCACCGGCATCGAAGGTGACAACGTCGTCTATGAGGACCCCCAGGGCAAGGTCTGCAAGGTCCACGGGGACAAGATCCTCGTCAGCGTCGGCCGCCGTGCCAACGTCTCCGGTTTCGGCTTGGAAAACCTGGGCGTCGAGATGGTGCTGAACCGGGGCGGAAAGCCCGTCGGCATCAAGGTGGACGAGAAGATGCGCACCAACATTCCCGGCGTGTATGCCGCGGGAGACGTGACCGGTTTCTCCATGCTCGCCCATACCGCGAGCCGCGAAGGTGAGGTGGCGGTGAACAACATCGCCGGCAAGCCCGACCGGATGCGCTACAACGCCATTCCGGGTGTCGTCTACACCAATCCGGAAGTCGCCGGCGTCGGCCTGACCGAGGCCGAAGCGAAGCAGAAAGGCATCGACTACACCGTCGTCAAACTCCCGATGGCCTATTCCGGCCGTTTCGTGGCCGAGAACGAGGGTGGTGAAGGCGTCTGCAAGATCATCGTCGGCAAGAAATACCATGAAGTGCTGGGCGTCCACATGCTGGGCAACCCCTGCAGCGAGATGATCCACAGCGCCTGCATCGCGATTGAGCAGGAAATGACCGTGGAGCAGCTCAAGGAAGTGGTATTCCCGCACCCCACCGTCTCCGAAATCATCAAAGAAACCGTATTCACCTTGAAATAATAAAGCTGAAACAATATGCCTAAGTCAATTTACATCGACCCCAATGAGGTCCGCCGCCCGGCCGAGCACGAGATCAAGTTCCCCGAGATTCCCGTGATGCAGTACAAGAAGACTGTAAAGGACGAGCTCAAGGAAGGCAACTTCACGAAGGAAGACCTTCTCCACATTTACAGGGACATGTTCACCATCCGCGAGTTCGAGACGATGCTCAACCTCGTCAAGACCACGGGCGGCTACAACGGCGTCCCCTACAACAACCCGGGTCCCGCGCACCTCTCCGCCGGACAGGAAGCCGCCGCGGTCGGTATGGCCTACTGCCTCGACACCGACGACTTCATCTTCGGCAGCCACCGCAGCCATGGTGAGATCCTCGCCAAGGGCCTTCGTTCCATCGAGATCCTTCCCGACAAGGAGCTCAAGAAAGTGATGGACGAATTCTGGGGCGGCGCGACCGTCGCCGTCGCCGGCAAGGGATTCAAAGGCACGACCAAGCAGCTGGGTATCCGCTTCCTGCTCTACGGCGCGATGGCGGAGATCTTCGCCCGCACCACCGGTTTCAACAAGGGCTTGGGCGGATCGATGCACACCTTCTTCACTCCCTTCGGCATCTATCCCAACAACGCCATCGTAGGCGGCTCCGGCTCCATCGCCGTGGGCGCCGCGCTCTATAAGAAAGTCAACCGCAAGAAGGGCATCGTCGTCGCCAACCTCGGTGACGGCGCCATGGCCCGCGGCCCCGTCCTCGAAGGCATGACCTTCGCCTCCATGGACCAGTTCAAGACCCTCTGGGAAGGCGACATGAAGGGCGGCCTGCCCGTCCTCATCAACGTGATGGACAACCAGTACGCGATGGGCGGACAGACCCGCGGTGAGACAATGGGTTACACCTTCCCCGCCCGCATCGGCGCCGGTTTCAATCCCGAGGCCTGGCATGCCGAGCGCGTGGACGGCTACAATCCGCTCGCCGTCATCGACGCCTTCCGCCGCAAGAAGGCCCTTCTCGAAAAGAAAGAAGGCCCGGCGCTCCTCGACGTCGTGACGTACCGCTACAGCGGCCACTCCCCGAGTGACCAGGGCTCCTACCGGACCAAGGAGGAGATGGAAGCCTGGCTCGCCGAAGACTGCATCAAGGAGTTCGGCGACAAGCTCGTGAAGGCGAAAGTCGCCACCCAGGCCGACCTCGACAAGATCCAGGCCGACATGAAGGACGTCATCTTCGAGATGTACAAACTCGCCATCGACGAGACCGTTTCCCCCCGCATGGACCTGGTCAAGGACAACGAGCTCCTCGGCGACATGATGTTCTCCAACCAGAGCATCGACTCCCTGAGCGACGCCAAGCCCGAAGTCAACCATCCGATGGAAGAGAATCCGCGCGTCAAGCAGATCGCCGGCAAGACCCGTTTCTATAAGGATGCCGAGGGCAAGCCCGTCAGCAGCATGAAGCTGTACAACTTCCGCGACGGTGTCTTCGAGGCCATCATCGACCGCTTCTATAAGGACGCCTCCCTGATCGCCTATGGAGAAGAGAACCGCGAATGGGGCGGCGCCTTCGCCGTCTATCGCGGCCTGACCGAGGCGCTTCCCTACCACCGCCTGTTCAACTCTCCGATCGCCGAAGCCGCCATCATCGGCACGGCCATCGGTTACGCGATGTGCGGCGGCCGCGTGATCCCTGAGATCATGTACTGCGACTTCCTCGGCTGCTGCGGCGACGAGATCTTCAACCAGCTTCCGAAATGGCAGGCGATGTCCGGCAATATCCTCAAGATGCCGGTCGTCGTGCGCGTATCCGTCGGTAGCAAATACGGCGCCCAGCACTCCCAGGACTGGACCTCCCTCTGCACCCACATCCCGGGTCTGAAGGTTGTCTTCCCGGTCACTCCTTATGACGCCAAGGGTCTGATGAACAGCGCCTTGCAGGGCACAGACCCGGTCATCTTCTTCGAGAGCCAGCGCCTTTACGGCATCGGCGAGCAGTTCCACGAGGGCGGCGTACCGGCGGAATACTACGAGATCCCGCTCGGCGAGCCCGATGTGAAGCGCCCGGGCAAGGATGTCACTTTCCTCACCATCGGCGCCACGCTGTACCGCGCCCTCCAGGCGGCGGACGAACTCAAGGAGAAATACGGCCTCGAGGCGGAAGTCATCGACGCCCGCACCCTCGTGCCGTTCAACTATGAGAAAGTCATCGAGTCCGTCAAGAAGACCGGCCGCATCATCATCGCCGGTGACGCGTCGGCCCGCGGTTCCTATCTCAACGACCTGGCGGCCAATATCGCAGACCTCTGCTTTGACTATCTCGACGCGGCTCCCGTGGTGCTCGGTTCCCGCAACTGGATCACCCCTTGCCACGAACTCGAAGCGGCCTTCTTCCCGCAGCCGAGCTGGTTCCTCGACGCCATCAATGAAAAGATGATCCCGCTCAAGGACTATGTCCCCACGGGCAACTTCACCGCGGCGCAGCAGATCCTGCGGGCTAAGAAGGGTGTCTAGTATGAGAGTCCCGGACGTCAACGCCCATCTGCATACGCCCTATTCCTTCAGCGCGTTCGAGAGCGTCACGCAGGCGCTTGACCTGGCCGCCAAGGAAGGCGTCAAAGTGGTAGGAATCAATGATTTCTACTCGATGGACGGATACAAGGAATGGAGTGAAGAGTGCGGCCGTCGCCGCCTCTTCCCCCTTTTCAACATCGAATTCATCTCCCTCAACGCCGAGGACCAGGCCGCAGGACTGCGGGTCAACGACCCCAACAACCCCGGCCGCACTTACATCAGCGGCAAGGGCCTGGCTTTCCCTGTCATCCTGAAGGGAGAAGAGGCTCGCCAACTCGCCGCCGTCAAGGCAGAATCCAATGCCCAGGTGGAAAGGATGTGCGCCAAGCTCAACGCGCACCTGGATGCCGTGGGAGCGGGGTTCCGCATCTCCTTCGACGAAGTCAGGGACCGGCTTACCCGCGGTTCCATCCGTGAACGCCACCTCGCAACCGCCGTCCGCCTCGCCGTGGATGCCAAATGCGGGTCCGAGGCCGGCCAAAGAGCCCTGTATGAGAAACTCTTCTCCGGCACTCCCCTGAAGGCGAATCCCGCAAACCGGGCCGCCGTCGAGAACGAGATCCGCAGCCGGCTGCTCAAGTCGGGCGGCGCGGCTTTCGTCCCCGAGGACCCCAAGGCATTCCTGCCGATGGAGACCGTACAGCGCATCATCGAGGCGGCGGGCGGCATTCCGACCTATCCCTTCCTCGGCGACGACGCCAAGGGGTGCTTCACCGATTTTGAAGGAGACCTCGAGAAAGCGGCCGCGACCTTGAAACGGCGCGGTTTCCGCAGTGTGGAATTTATCACCACCCGCAACACCACGGCGGTCCTGGAGCGTTACGCCGGATATCTGGAGGACGAAGGTTTCATCGTAACCTTCGGATCGGAGCACAACACGCCCGCCCTGGAGCCGATCCGCCTGCGCACCCGCGATGCCGACGTCCTGTCGGAAAGACTGCGGGAAATCAACTGGAGGGGCGCCTGCGCCGTGTCCGCACACCAGGCCGGGTTCGACAGCCCTTCCGCCGGGGAAGAA
>JAEEGF012209984.1_pt1 | contig 10513 bp, 8 predicted proteins | sample 9134171 | NCBI WGS metagenome assembly JAEEGF01 (sample SAMN16246542, study PRJNA631951) | gut metagenome | biome: gut microbiome; feature: rumen; material: AP-attached | host: Bos | place: Iran: Karaj | collected 2018-10 | reverse complement strand
GACCATTGGGGTTCATGGTCCACCAACCCCCGTCCCCAAGGGACCACCACCAACCCCCGTCTCCATGGGACCACCCCGTAGTGAAAATCTACACAAATAAATAATTTAGTATTGACAAATAAGGCAACACTGTCTAATATTATTATGTTTGTGTGCGGTAATACGTCCGTGTCCGGATTTATCGCGCATTCGTCATCAAAAAAGTGTATACAAAATTTGATACGGGAGGTGAACTTAAATTGGCAAACATTAAATCTGCTAAGAAGAGAATCAAAGTCATCAAGACCAAGACTTTAAGAAATAAGATGATCAAGAGCAAGGTTAAGACCCTTCAGAAGAAGGTTCTTGCTGCCGTGGCTGCCGGCGACAAGGAGACCGCAATCGCTAACTTCAAGGAGACTGCTGCATACATCGATAAGGCAGGCGCTAAGGGAGTGTTCCACAAGAATACTTGCGCACGTAAGGTTTCCGGTTTACAGAAGGCTGTCAATACTCTTTGATCTTGAGATATCACAGACACTTGTGAATAATCGTTTGATTAACAAGGGAATTTCACGCGGATCGAAACCGTGTGCTGAGAGAAGCTGCAATTCTTGCGGCTTCTTTTGTTATGTGCGATATACAAATCCCATAAATTACAAGCGGACTTGTCGCGGGATAAAAATCTTCTTCAAAAGAGAGTAAGAAGAGAGTATAATAGTAATGTTTTAGGGTTATAACAATTTGGTTTATGAGAGAAGGGTACTATGATCAACAACTATGATGAGGCGCTTGCCTATATCACAGCGACTTCGTGGAAGGACAAAAAGAAAGGCCTTGAGAGGATCAGGGCTCTTTGCAGGCTCCTTGGCAATCCTCAGGATGGTCTTTCGTGCATTCATATCGCAGGTACGAACGGCAAGGGCTCTACTGCCGCTATCCTTGACAGTGTTTGCAGGAGCGCCGGACTTACCTGCGGTCTTTATACCTCACCCCACCTTGAAAGGTACAACGAAAGGATCCGTGTCAACGGCACAGATATCAGTGATGAGGATTTTACCGCATATGCCGCAAGGATCGAACAAGCCGCATCTAAAATGGAGGATGCGCCTACCGTATTCGAGAAGCTCACAGCTATGGCTTTCCTTCACTTCTCAAAGACCGATTGCGATGTTGTCATCCTTGAGACCGGTATGGGCGGAGAGTTTGACAGCACAAACGTTGTTGACGAGCCCATCATGACCGTTATCACCAACATCGGCCTCGATCATACAGCCGAGCTTGGTGAGACTATCGAGAAGATCGCTCTTACAAAGGCAGGTATCGTCAAGAAGGGTGTTCCCTGCGTCTGCATAGAGCAGGCTCCCGAGGTGATGAATGTCATCAAGACCATATGCATGTTTATTGATTCTCCCTGCATTTTCGCCAGAAATTCAGATGTCAGGATCGTTTCGTCCGATCTCTCGGGCATCAGGATCATGACGAGCGCGATCAGTGAGCCGGTTACGGTTTCGCTCTGCGGAGAGTATCAGATATCAAATATATCACTGGCTCTTTCGGTTCTCAGGCTTATAATGGTCACCGGCAAGCTTCCCATAGATGAAAATGCCGTTATCGAGGGACTCAGGAATGTTACATGGAGTGCCCGCTTCGAGATCATGAAGCGCAATCCCTATCTGATCGTAGACGGTGCTCACAATCCTCACGGCATGAGAGCACTTGTCGATTCGCTCCGAAAGCTTTTCCTCAAGAAAAAGATCACATATATCACGGCCATCAACTCTGATAAGGATGTTGACGGGATGTTGGACATACTTGTCGAGAACGCGGACCGTGTCTATACCGTCAAGGTCGATCCGCGAGGAGAGGATCCCGAGGTGCTTGCCGAGGGGCTTCGTAAGAGAGGCACAGAGGCTCTTGCCTGCGAAAGTGTTCAAAAGGCGATCGAAGAAGCCTTCTCACACTCGGGACTCAACGACATTGTCTGCTGCGCGGGTTCGCTTTACCTGAGCGGGGATGTCAGAAAGCTGATGCGAGAGAAGAAGATCAAGTGGAAGTCACTTCAGTGATCTGATTAATTACAGGTCAGTCACCAAGACTGCTTCACAAAAACTTAAACCGTAAACTTAACCGATTGAAGGACAAAACCGCAATCGATTAAAGGTCGGCAAAAATAGGAGATCATATATGTATAAAACCGATATCGAAATAGCACAGGAAAACGAGATGAAGCCCATAACCGAGATCGCCGCAGGCCTCGGGATCGATGACAAGTATCTTGAAAGCTACGGAAGGTACAAGGCTAAGGTAGATCCCAAGCTTATCTCTGACAGAAACGGCAAGCAGGGCAAGCTTGTCCTTGTTACGGCCATTACGCCCACACCTGCCGGAGAAGGTAAGACCACCACTACGGTCGGACTTGCCGATGCATTAAAGCTCACGGGACGAAAGGTAGTTGTTGCACTCAGAGAGCCCTCCCTCGGTCCTGTTTTCGGTATCAAGGGCGGTGCCGCAGGCGGCGGATACGCTCAGGTTGTCCCCATGGAGGATATCAACCTTCATTTCACGGGAGACATGCATGCGATCGGCGCGGCCAACAACCTCCTTGCCGCAATGCTCGACAATCACATTTATCAGGGTAATTCTCTTAATATCGATACAAGACGCATCACATGGAGAAGATGTGTCGATATGAACGACAGACAGCTTCGTAACGTGGTTGACGGTCTCGGCGGACGCACAAACGGTGTTCCCCGTGAGGACGGTTACGACATCACTGTAGCTTCGGAGATCATGGCTATCCTTTGCCTCTCGAACGACCTTACGGATCTTAAGAACAGGATATCCCGTATAGTAGTCGGCTACAACACCGAAGGAAAGCCTGTCACCGCAGGAGACCTCAAGGCTCAGGGCGCTATGACGGCTCTGCTTAAGGATGCCATCAAGCCTAACCTCGTACAGACACTTGAACATACACCCGCATTTGTTCACGGCGGACCTTTCGCCAATATCGCTCACGGATGTAATTCTGTTATGGCCACAAAGATGGCTCTCGCACTCGGCGATTATGTTGTCACCGAGGCAGGCTTCGGTGCCGATCTGGGTGCCGAGAAGTTCTTCGACATCAAGTGCCGCGCAGCCGGACTTAAGCCTTCGGCAGTCGTGCTTGTCGCAACGGTCCGTGCTCTCAAGAGCCATGGCGGAGTTGCCAAGGAAGACCTTTCAAAAGAGAACATCGAGGCCCTTAAGGCCGGAATGCCCAACCTTATGCAACACATCTCGAACATGAAGGATGTATACGGCCTCCCTGTTGTTGTGGCAGTTAACGCATTCCCTACAGATACTGAAGAGGAACTTAGGGTTGTTCGTGACACAGTCCTTGAAGCAGGCGTTAAATCATGTATCGCAAGGCACTGGGCAGAAGGCGGCAAGGGTGCCGTAGAACTGGCTGACGAAGTCGTAAGGCTCTGCGAGGAAGAAGACGGAAGTGACAATTTCAGATTCTCGTATGATGAAACTCTTCCCATCGAAGAGAAGCTTCGCCTTATCGCTACCAAAATCTATCATGCGGACGGTGTTGTGTTTACAGGAGCCGCAAAGAAGGATCTCAAGGCTCTCGTTGAGAATGGATTCGACAAGCTCCCTGTCTGCGTTGCCAAGACACAATACAGCTTCTCGGATGATCAGACCAAGAAGGGTGCTCCGAAGGGCTTCGACATCACTGTCAGAAACCTCAAGGTCAGCGCCGGTGCCGGATTTATCGTGGCACTTACGGGCGATATCATGACTATGCCCGGACTTCCCAAGGTCCCCGCAGCCGAGAAGATCGATGTGGATGCCGACGGAGTTATTTCCGGACTCTTCTGATTTGATCGTATGTACTTCACTGAAGTTCGAAGGGATGAATCGGTTTGGTTCGTATACTTCTCTTAAGCATGCAGGGATGAGCAGGTACATAAAGACAGGTCTTTTGGGCAGATATAAATATATAAAAGAATTGGAGCACAGATGGAACTCTCAGGAAACTTTGGTATAAAAGACTTTTTGGAAGCCCTGGCCGGCAAGGACCCGGTTCCCGGCGGCGGAGGAGCGAGCGCACTTACGGGAGCGCTCGGAGCTTCACTTGCATCCATGACATGCGCTCTCACGTATGGAAAGAAAAAGTATGCCGACAAGGAACCGGCACTCAGGGAAGCAGACTCATGCCTCAGGGAAAATGCGAGCCTTCTTTTTGACGGGATCGATAGGGATGCCAAGGCGTTCCTTCCTCTTGCCGAGGCTTTCTCACTTCCTTCCGGGACTCCCGAGGAAGCGGCTCATAAAGACGAAGTGCTCCAGAAAGAGTATCTTGCGGCATGTGATGTACCGATCTCTGTCATGAAGTCATGTCTTGAAGGTATCAAGGCAGCTACGGTAGCAGGGACTGACGGCAGCAAACTTGTCATCAGTGATGCCTGCGCCGGACTCATCCTTCTTGAAGCGGCCATGAAAGCTGCGGCGCTCAATGTTTATATCAACGCACGCTACATGAAGGACCGCTCCAAAGCGGAAGAGCTTGTCAGGTTCGCCGATGAGACGTGCGCCAAGGGAAGCGAACTGGCGGGGAAGGTCATAAGCGTTATCACGGGTGAACTTAAAACCCCGAAAGTGTGACTAGGCGAAAGTCGAAAAAAAGTGTGACTGAGCGAAAGCCGGATAAAAACACGACATGAAAATCTTTTTAGGATCGGTGCGACAAGCCGGAACGCCTGATCCGCATCAATGAATGGAACAATGATCTGAATGGACAATAAAAAAATCATCAGAAAAAGAATAATGACACTCAGGAGCAGCCTCACACAGCTTGATGTGATGCGCTGCTCCCGTGCTGTTATTGACAGGGTTTTCGAAAGCGACGAGTACAACAACGCCACAGCCATTTACATCTACTTCGAAACAGAGAAGGAGATCTCGACGCATGCCATCATGAAGAAGGCGTGGAAGGACGGAAAAAAGGTTGCCGTGCCGCTTTGCATCGGGGAGAGGATGGAGTTTATCTATATCGACAGCCTCGACAGCGTAATGCCGGGCTTTAAGGGCATTTACGAGCCTTTTGAGGGCGAAGTGGCTGCAGACCCCGAAGTGCTTATGATCATGCCCGGACTCGCCTACGACAGATCATTTAACAGGATCGGGTACGGCGGCGGTTTCTACGACAGGTACTTAAACGAGCATGAGGATGTCAGGTTCACGCTTATGGCCCTCGCTTATGATTTTCAGATCGTTGAAGACGATATCGGTGTATTAAGCCACGATGTGCCCGTGGATATGATCGTTACGCCCAAAACAGTTCTCAGAAGATAGTTCACAAATTCTTAACTTGTACAAAATAATCCATAATACGCGATGATAAATATACGAAATCGTCATAAATTCGTTTTCTTGAATAATTTTATTCGATTTTTGTTTAGTTATTGTTTACAATTGTATTTAAATGTGATAGACTAATCTTTATAAAACAATCGGTGTGAAAAATGGCACACCATCGTATTTTAGGAGGAAGTTATGGGTAAAAAAGCAAAGACAAAATCCTTTTCATTAGGTCTTATCACCAAGATCCTGCTCTTTGTTTTGGCAACACTGTTGGTGGTAACAACAGTTCTGACCATCATCTCGGTGAGAAAGGCATCCACAACCATTAATGAAGCTATTTCCGAGCATATGCTCGATCAGGTTATCGCCTATGGTGATTTCCTTGAGAAGGAGATCTCCGAGGGTCAGCTCACTTATGAAGATTACAACAAGATCCTTGCCAAGGTTAAGGTATCGGGTTATAAATCTTCTTACGCGTACATCGTTGACAAAGAGGGTACCATGATGTACCACCCTACAAAAGACAAGGTTGGAAATCCCGTTTCCAACGATGTTGTCAAAGGCCTCGTAGCAGGTCTCGCGCAGGGCAAGCGTCCCGCTCCCGAGTGTGTGACTTACATCTTCAAGGATGCATGGAAGTTCGCTTCCTACGTTATCCTTTCCGATGATTCGATCCTCGTTCTGACCATGGATCAGTCCGAGCTTGACGGCTCGATCGGTTCATTCAGAAATCAGAGTATCATGGTAGGTCTGATCGTCGGTGTTATCCTTATCGCTATTTCTGTCTTTGTGGCGCTTATCATCGTTAGACCTTTCAAACTCCTTGTTCAGAGCACGAACAAGATCTCAGAGCTTGATCTTATGGACGACCCTGTCGCAAGAACGCTTGCTTCGCGTTCAGACGAGGTCGGCAAGATCGCCACTGCCGTTGTAAACGTCAGGGCTGCGTTTGTTGATATCATCACCACCATCAACGAGATCGCTACCACACTTCATGACAATGCACAGGATGTACGTGACATCTCGTCCGTTATCTCCGAGCAGAGCAGTGACAACTCAGCTACTACCGAACAGCTCGCTGCAAGCATGCAGGAGACATCCGCTACCACAGAGACTATCGACAATAACATCGCTCATATCAAAGAGAAGATCGATGATATCGCAGATCTTACAGGTCAGGGCAGCAAGCTTGCTCAGGAGATCATGGACAGAGCGGTTTCACTTAAGGCTTCTTCTTCACAGGCTATCGACAGAACCCAGAAGATGCTCGACAATGTTAAGGATCAGACAAACGCAGCTATCGCCAAGAGCAAGGCTGTTGAGAAGATTCAGGAGCTTACCGCAGCCATCAAGGCTATCGCAGCTCAGACAGGTCTGCTTTCACTCAATGCTTCAATTGAGGCAGCACGTGCCGGAGAGCAGGGACGCGGATTCGCAGTTGTTGCCGGTGAGATCGGTAATCTCGCTTCCCAGTCTACAGACGCTGTTAACAACATCACTGCTATCGTTACCGAAGTGCAGCAGGCAGTTGTCAACATGACAGAGTGTCTCAATACTACCCTCAAGTTCCTTGAGGAAACAGTTTCGAATGACTACCAGGATTTCTCGGAAGTTGGCGTAAAGTACTCAGAGGATGCTTCGAGCTTCGATCAGAGTATGTCGACCATCTCCAAGTCCAGTAACGAGCTTTCGGAAGCAATCAAAGACATCGTTATCGCCATTAACGGTATCAACACTACTATCGCAGAAGCAACACAGGGTATCTCCGATATCTCGGAGAAGACAAACGACATGGTTTCTTCGACAACACGTACCAGCGGTATGATCGAGAACAACCTTTCGGACGCTGTAAGGCTTCGTGAGCTCGTTTCGAGATTCAGAATCTGATATTTACTCATACCTCACTTTCTTTGATGACGGGACCGTCCCCGTGCAGACGTGCGCAAGTCTGCACAGCAAGGCGGTCCCGTCAGCTTTTACTGTCAAACGAAACACGTTTGAAGAAGTTGTGTCTCTTTCATATCGAAACGGGCAGGCGACATACTCCCTGTTGTTCTTGAAAAACAAAGAAAAATAAATTATAATCAAGAACCGAGGTGTAAAAAATGGCAGTTAGATTTGAATCATTTAGATCCGACAGGTTCGGAAAAACGGCAAAGAAATCGGTTTGCCGGATCCTAGATAAGGCGGCTCAGAAGCTCGAGTTTGATCCCGCCTGTTTTAAAGGCCATCTTTTCACCGTTCTCAAGCATAAGCGTCTTGTTTTTATTCACTGCGCCAAAATCGGCATGCCGATCAGGGGACTCTTACACGACATGTCAAAGTTTTCACCGCGCGAATTCTACTACGGCGTTAAGTATTTCAAAGGTGACAAAAGCCCCAACGAAGGTGAGAGGGAAGCTTACGGGTACTCCATGGCCTGGATGCATCACAAGGGACGCAACCGTCATCATTTCGAGTACTGGACCGACTACAACCTCAAAGACAGACGTGTAAGACCGGTTAAGATGCCGCTCGATTATGTACTGGAGATGTTCTGTGACAGAGTTGCCGCGAGCAAGACGTACAACAAAGAGAAGTACACCGACAAGGATCCCATCGGATACTTCATGCTCAGAAAACCGCACAGGTTCATACACCCCGAAACGGAGGCGTTCCTTGAGAAGCTTCTTAAGATGTTAAGTGTCCTCGGAGAGGATAAGACCTTTGCGTACATACGTAAGTACAGGAAGAATCATAAAGATTACTGATACAATTAGGAGGAACAATGGAACTTTTTAAAAACGGAATCTATCTCGTGAACGGCAGAGAGATCATCGATGCTGCCGATGAGGCGGCAGTACGGTCTGCCGGCATAAGCGTTACTGACAAAGACGCCGCTTCGAAGAACACGATCGCAGCAGGCATTCTGGATGCACACAACCGTGAGGGGGATGACACAAATCTCAAGATCAAGTTTGATATGATCACCTCGCACGACATCACATACGTCGGGATCATTCAGACCGCCAGAGCAAGCGGACTTAAAGAATTTCCCATCCCTTATGTGCTTACAAACTGCCACAACAGCCTTTGTGCTGTCGGCGGAACCATCAATGAGGACGATCATTTCTTCGGACTTTCATGCGCTGCTAAATACGGCGGGATCTATGTTCCTCCTCATCAGGCTGTTATCCACCAATTCGCACGTGAGATGCTTGCGGGCTGCGGAAGGATGATCCTCGGATCTGACAGCCATACTCGTTACGGCGCTCTCGGTACCATCGCTATCGGCGAGGGCGGCGGTGAGCTTGCAAAGCAACTCCTTAACCGCACCTACGACATCAAGCGTCCCGAGGTTGTCTGCGTATACCTTGAGGGTGACGTTCCTTACGGCGTGGGACCTCACGATGTGGCTCTCGCTCTTGTTGCGGCTACATTCGACAGCGGATTTGTTAAGAACAAGATCCTCGAGTTCGTAGGACCCGGTGTTGCGAATCTTTCGGTTGACTTCCGTATCGGTGTCGATGTTATGACGACCGAGACAACCTGTCTTTCATCCATTTGGGAGACAGATGAAAAGACTCGCGAGTGGCTCGGTGTTCACGGACGTGAGGACGTTTATAAAGAGCTGAAGCCCGGCAAGGTTACATATTATGACAGCCTTATCAAGGTCGATCTTTCAAAGATCAAGCCCATGATCGCGATGCCTTTCCATCCGAGCAAGGCATACCCTATCGCCGATGTGAAGGCTAACCTTTCGGATTATCTCCATGAGTGTGAGGAGAGAGCAAAGGTAAGCTTCGGTGACAAGTGCAAGTTCACACTCACCGACAAGGTTAAGGACGGCAAGCTCTACGTTGAGCAGGGCGTTATCGCAGGCTGCGCGGGCGGCGGATTTGAGAACATCATGAGTGCCGCTTCGATCCTTAAAGGAGCAGATACAGGAAACGGACTTTTCTCGCTTTCCGTATATCCTGCCTCGATGCCCATATACATGGAGCTCGTCAAGAACGGAGCTGCTGCAGACCTTATCGAAGCAGGCGCTGTCATCAAAACAGCGTTCTGTGGTCCCTGCTTCGGTGCGGGTGACACACCTGCGAACAACTCGTTCTCGATCAGACATTCGACACGTAACTTCCCGAACCGCGAAGGTTCAAAGATCGGAAACGGTCAGATCGCTTCCGTTGCGCTCATGGACGCAAGGTCTATCGCTGCAACCGCTGTTAACAAGGGCTTCCTGACAGGTGCAGATGAACTTGAGGGAATCGACTTTTCTGCTCCCAAATACTTCTTCGATAAGAGTATCTATGAGAAGAGAGTCCTTAACTGCGTCGGCAAAGCCGATCCCAAGCAGGATATCAGGTTTGGTCCCAACATTAAGGACTGGCCCGAGATGGAAGGCCTCGGAGAGGACCTCCTCGTTAAGTGCGTGAGCGTCATAAACGACCCTGTTACCACGACCGATGAGCTTATCCCTTCGGGCGAGACTTCAAGCTACAGATCAAATCCTCTCGGACTTGCGGAGTTTGCACTCTCAAGAAAGGATCCCGAGTACGTAGGACGTGCCAAGGAAGTACGTGCCCAGGAGGAAAAGAGAGAAGAGGGAACTTCATTCGCACAGATGAGCGAAGAGGTAGCAAAGGCTGTAGAGACCGTTAAGAAGACCTTCGCCGAAGTTTCGGAATCCAACACCGGAATCGGTTCGACGATATTCGCCGTAAAGCCCGGTGACGGTTCCGCAAGAGAGCAGGCTGCATCGTGCCAGAGAGTTCTCGGCGGATGGGCTAACATCGCAAATGAATATGCCACCAAGAGATACAGATCAAACCTCATCAATTGGGGCATGCTTCCTTTCATCGTTCCTGCGGGAGACCTTCCTTTCAAGAACCTTGATTACATCTTCGTTCCCGGCATCAGGAAGGCAGTCACTGATAAGACCGACAGCGTCAAGGCATACACCGTTGATGCCGCATCCGGTCAGATGAAGGAATTTACCATGACTCTCGGAAGCCTCACCGATGAGGAAAGAGAGATCATACTCAAGGGATGCCTGATCAATTACAACAGGAGATAAGATGGAGATCAACAAGACAGTATCCAATCCAATGCTTGTGGGTGCCATGCAGCTCATCAAGTCCGACGGAAAAACTCCGGATCCCGCACATCAGGTCATGTTCCTCGAACAGCTCGACAGTGCGGA
>JAEEGF012056803.1_pt1 | contig 10513 bp, 8 predicted proteins | sample 9134171 | NCBI WGS metagenome assembly JAEEGF01 (sample SAMN16246542, study PRJNA631951) | gut metagenome | biome: gut microbiome; feature: rumen; material: AP-attached | host: Bos | place: Iran: Karaj | collected 2018-10 | reverse complement strand
TCGGCTCATGCATAATCGCGACCCTTTATCAGGACATCAGCGCCCTTAACGATGTAAAAACCGAGGAGATGTCCGCGATGATCAACAACAGCCGCCTGAACCTTCAGCTCGAGAGACAGAAAACGCAGCTTCTCGAGCTTTGGATTGCCGTCTCCCTGCTGGGAATAGCCTTGCTTGCCTCACTGATTTACGTATTTGTACGAAAGAATAAGAAACAACAATGACCCCTCTCTACGCCCAGGACCACGACTACTCTAAGTACAACGTACTTGCCGTGGACGATATTCCGCTGAACCTCATTCTGGTTCAGAAGATGCTTATGCGCTTCAATTTCAAGATGAGGACAGCCGCCAACGGACAGGCCGCTCTTGATGCTGTAGCCCAGCAGAAACCGGACCTCATCCTTCTCGACCTGATGATGCCGGGAATAGACGGCTTCGAAGTAATCCGCCGCCTGAGGGAGAACCCCGAGACTGCAGACATCAGGATAGTCATCCTCAGCGCCCTCAACTCCAACGAGGACGTCGTCAAAGGCTACAATATGGGCGCAGACGACTTCATTATGAAGCCCATCATAATGGAGAAGCTCCTCACTACCGTCATTACCCAGATTCAGATAGTCCAGTCCCGGGAGAAATGACCCTTCGAAGACTGCTTCTCGCCCTTCTGGCCGGCCTTTTGTGTCTCCCCGCCCCCGCTCAGATCGTGAACCGTCTGCGGGTAGACCAGGAGACCTTCATTCGCTATGCCTACGGCCGAATGCAGCAGTTCAACCCGGACAACCTTGCCCTTGCAGATTCGATTTACGCAGCCGGAGTCCGAAAAGACGACTACCGCTACAAATGTCTGGCTCTCTCGCTGGAAATGCCAGTTCGCTTCGCCCAGCACGACTACTCTCGGATGGACGAGACTGCGGCCGAGCTTAAGGACCTGCTGATCGAGCGCAAGGAAGCCCGCGACTTCTACTTCACCTCGCTCCACGAATACTGCGAGTACCTCGTCCGCCTCGGCCGTGCGTCCGAAGCCATGCTCGAAGCGCGCGCGATGGGAAGGCTGGCCGGCTCGGAAAAACGGCCTTCCGGCAGGATGTATTCCTACCGCATCATCGGCCTTATCCACAGCTCTCGCGACAACCACCACCTCGCGATCCGCAACCTCGAGGAGGCAGTCCAATACTGCAAGTCCGCCCGCGCGGAGCAGGACCTCCCGAACCTGTATATCCTTATCGCTCAGGAACATATAAAGCTGCGCAACTTCCCCAAGGCAGACCAATACGTCGCGCTGGCAGACCAGTACGAGCGCTTTTTCCCCTCTATCCGGATCCGGTCCATGATGACCCGCGCCAGCATCGCGTATGCGCGCGGCGATATCGACGGTTTCAGGCAGATCTATTACGACCTGCTTGCCGATCCGCTCTACCGTATGCAGGCCGATGCCGACACGCGCTACGGGCTCGATATCGACTACCTCCGCTCGCGTGGGCAGCTCGAACAGGCGCTGGCCCTCTCCGATTCGCTGGGGACGCTTCGCTCTCGCCTCGAACACAAACACGGCATCTACGCAGACATGCTGGACTATGACCATGCCTACGGCCAGCTCTCGCTCCTGATGCAGGACAAGGACTCCGTCTACATAAAAGTCCAGAACGAAGACCTCGCCATCCTCGATGCCGAGATGCACAATGCCGAGCTCCGCGAGGAAGCCCAGAAACTGAAGGCCCGAAACCAGCTTACCGTTATGATAGGTTTTCTGGTGATGTTCGCTATCGCCTTCTTCGCTATCCTGCTGAGTCAATGGCAGTTGCGACACAACCTTGAGGAGATGCGCCGCAAGAACAACCAGATGCTCGCGACCCGCCGCGCCTTCCAGAAAGCGATGGATGCGAAGGAGTCCGAGAACGCCTTCAAGATACAGATACTTCAGAACCGCAAGACTAATATGCTCAGATTATGAAAGTAAAGAATTTGTTCAAATACCATATCAGCGAAATGATCGCGCTGCTCGTCTTCCTTGTAGGCTCCGCGCTCGGTATGCTGGGACTTATCCAGAAAGTGCCCCTGGCAGTCGGTATCCTGGGCATAGTAATCCTTGCGACAGGTCTTTTCTTCTTCTGTATACGCTACACCTCCGAAAAGGTGTACAAAGACTACTATAAAGACTCCTACGAGATAGAACACGAAACTATCGAGGAAGAAATCCGCAAGTCGATGGTCTATCACCGCTATCAGGAGGCCGTTCTATCCCGCTACGAGAGCGCCTGCCGCGACCTCGGACTGGTCGACGAGCAGAAGGACTGGCTCCTGGACCTGCTTATGCAGGAGAAGGACAAGGTAGATGAAGAGCTCCGCTCCCAGGGCGGCGGCCACATCTAGCGGACCCCGAAGCGGTAGATGCAGGTGTGGGTATAAGTCTCGCCCGGACGAAGAATGACGGGCGTAAAATCCGGATGATTTACAGCATCCGGATATTTTTGTGTCTCCAGGGCGAGTGAGAAGCGGTATTGGTCGCCTGTGAAGAAGTTTCCGCTGTAGAACTGCAGGCCGGGCTGGTCTGAAAGGACCTCGACGTAGCGTCCGCTTACCGGATCGTAGACGCAGCAGACCTGCTCCACGCCGTCAGTCGTCTTGTCTATACACCAGTTGTGGTCATAACCACGGGCGTTGATAAGCTGCTGGTCTGGTTGGTCGATTCGCTCCCCGATAAGATGGGGCTTACGGAAATCGAAGGGAGTCCCTTCGACAGGGGCTATCTCCCCGGTCGGGATGCTTTCCGCGTCGATGGGGATATAGTGAGATGCGTTAATCTGCATCAAATATTCCTCGACACTTCCCTTACCGTCTCCGCGAAGGCAGAAGAAGGGGTGATGGGTGATGTTGACGGGAGTTGCCTTGTCTGTAGTCGCGAGGTAAGTGATGACGAACTCATCGCGCGAGGTGAGCGCGTAGGTCATCGTAATATCGAGGTTTCCAGGGTAACCTTCGAGGCCGTCGGGATGAAGGAGGTGGAAGCGGATCGAACTGTCTGTAAGCGCCTGGACGTCCCAGACGAGGTTGTCTATGCCCTTGAATCCGCCATGGAGAGTGTTATGGCCGTTGTCATTGACGGGGGTGTGGTAAACGACGCCGTCTACCTCGAACTGCGCCGCCCCGATACGGTTGGCTACGGGGCCCACGCAGGCGCCGAGGAAGCGCTCCCCCGCCGGATTTATGTATTCGCGGGCGGTTTTGTGGCCGATGACTATGTTTGCGGAGTTGCCGTCCCGGTCGGGGGTAGAGAGGCTCATCACTCGCGCGCCGAAATCGGTGACACTCATCGCGATATCCCCTGCCTTGAGGGTATATACTTTAGGGGTTTGCGAACAGGAAAGCAGCGCGAAGGCCGCACAGATCATTACGAACGCTTTTTTCATTGGTTTACAGTTCTCACGTAAATATAAGTGTTATTAAATCCATCCGCGTATTGATTCCGCCTTTACTTTGAACCAGTTGTTGGAACTGTTTTCCAACAGACGGTATTCAGAATGATTGCCCCAAGAAGCGGGTTTGTCGGCGATTACCATATCCTCGCCGGTGTCATTGGCTATGTAAGGACCGATGAGACTTTGCCATCCTCGTATGCGGGAAGCGCTCTCAGCCTGCCCTGTCCAAGGGTTGTCGACGGATGAGAAATCCCTGAGATACGACGTGTACTTATCACGGAACTCGCTAATCTCCAGTATTTTACTGATCAGAGGGCACTCGTTTATCCCCCAGTGATAGGGATCCTGGCGACCGGAGTCGTTTTGCGCCCCTACGTTGTGGGAAGTTCCGAGAGTATTGTCGTAGTCGTAGGGCAACATAAACACCTTATAGTTCTGGGGATCGCGGCTATTGAAATACAAGTAGTAGTTGTTCATATTGTTCCAATAGTCGTCCCAGTGGCCGAGCGCTATATTGGCCGCGTACATCTTAAGAAGAAGATCTACGTCCATCACCCTGGATATCCATTCCTTGAAGTCGTCGCCCTTAAGACGTATTATCCTGGTTATGAAGTCTTTGAGCTGGTCTCTCGCCGGAGCGAAGGCGGCCGGGTCGTCATCCTTCAGGTCGTAGGGGTAAGATTTGGACGAATTGTCGTCCTGATGGAAACGCCAGTTATCCGTATTGCTGAGGTTGGCTCCCCAGCCGCATTTCCAGAGCCATCCGCCGTCTCCCCCGAATAGTTCGGAGCGACGCTTTATATAGCGTTTGTCGATGGATTCTATCATAAGATAGACTCCGTAGTTGACCGGCACATCTTCTCCTATATTGAAATACAGCCTACACCACGAAGTCATAGGTGCGGTCCAGACGCCGTATTTTGCAAGAAGATCGTAGCTATAGTGCTCCCTTATATACGTCGGGTCCTCTTTCGCATATTTCAGATTGATTCGGCGTATTCCTTCGAAACTTCCAGTATCAGAGAAAGTACGGGTATTAAGTCCGAAGTGTACTCTGCGCCAGAGTGGATTAGTTGCGCTGTGGTTCTGACCGTTCCAGCCCTCAGGCCTTCTTCGCGAGGTATTTCCCCTGAGCCTAAGGCCTACATTGTGACAGACAATACTGCGGTTTTCGTCTTCGATCCTAACCCCTTTACACTGAACATAGGCGTGTGTGTCATTATCCTCGTCGTAAAGATGGAGTAGCCTGTTCCACTCAGCCGGGCTGATCGAAATGCTAAGCTTCGGGACACGAGTCTCATCGAAGAATTCCTGAGCCTGTTCAAAAGTCCCCTTTTTCTCGGTTCGCTTACCTATAATGTCTTCTTTCCCACACGATACTACGGCGAGAAACGCAAAGAGAATAAATATAGGGCGGGACATCAGCGCAAAGTTAGTCTTTTTTCCCTAACTTAGTACTCGTATGAATACCCTGCTTCTGCTCCTAGTATCCCTGATCCCGTACGTAAACCCGTTCGTAGGGACAGACTTCCACGGCCACACCTTCCCGGGAGCCGTCTACCCCTTCGGCCAGATCCAGCTCAGTCCGGACACCCGTCCGAAACCGGGCGACTGGGACGGCTGCAGCGGCTACCATTACTCCGACAAGACTATCTACGGTTTTTCCCACACACACCTCAGCGGCACCGGCTGCGACGACTGGTGCGACATCCTGATCGTCCCCGGAGGGAAACCATCGCGCTTCGGCCACGACCGCGAGAAGGCCTCGCCAGGGTACTACGAGGTCTGGCTGGACGACACTCAGGTTCTGGCGAGGCTCGCGGTGGGACGCCGAAGCGCGCTCCACGAATACACCTTCTCCCGCAATGCGGAGCTGACCCTGGACCTCAATCACCGCGACGCCCTCGAAGACTGGGCGATCGAGTTCGATGGGAAAACCTGCCACGGCCATCGAACATCCAACAGCTGGGCTCGCCACCAGCAGGTCCACTTCTACATAGAGTTTGACCAGCCCATCGCCGGTAAGCAGATTGATGAGGCCAAGGCCACGATCCGCTTCCGCGGGAAAAAGCTCACGCTACGCGTCGGCATCTCTTCCGTTTCGTGGGAAAACGCGCGCGAAAACCTCAAAAGCGACTGGCCCAAGTCCCTGGGCTCCCTGCGTAAATCGACCGAAAAAGCCTGGAACGCCTACCTTTCGAAGCTCGAAAGCCCATACAATGACCGTGAACACAAAACACGCTTCTACACCGCCCTCTATCATACCGCGATCCACCCCAGCCTCTACAGCGACTCAAACGGCGAGTATCGCGGGATGGACGACCAGGTCCATAAGACTGACGGTTGGGACCGCTATACCGTCTTCTCGCTCTGGGACACCTTCCGCGGCCTCCATCCCCTGCTCGCGGAGATTGAGCCGGAGCTCACGGTCGACTTTATCCGGTCTATGCTCAGCATCTACGACGAAGCGGGCAAGCTCCCCGTCTGGGAACTTTCGGGCTGGGAAACCAACTGCATGATAGGCTACAACAGCGCGCCCGTTATCGCGGACGCCATTGCGCGCGGGCTGCAGGGCTTCGACCACGAAAAGGCGTTCGAGGCGCTGGTCGCGTCCGCTCACAACCCCGCCTTCGGGATGGACAGTTTCCGCCGCAACGGCCTCGTGCTGGCCGACGACGAACATGAGAGCGTATCGAAGACCCTCGAATATGCGTTCGACGACTGGTGCGTAGCCCAGGTCGCGCTCCGCCTTGGCCATATGAAAGAATATGAGGAGTTTATGACTTCCGCCCAATATTGGAAGAATGTTCTTGACCCGCAGAGCCTTTTTATGCGCCCGAGGCTCAACGGCCGCTGGCTTACCCCGTTCGATCCGCGCGAGGTCAACAATCACTATACGGAGGCTAATTCGTGGCAATACAGTTTCTTCGTGCCCCACGATATCGACGCCCTGGCAGCGGCCCTCGGCGGCAATCAGGCCCTCGAGGCCCGGCTGGACGCCCTGTTCTCAGGGCCCGAAAAGACTACCGGCCGGACCCAGGCAGACATTACCGGCCAGATAGGGCAATATGCCCACGGCAATGAGCCTAGCCACCACATCGCCTACATCTACGATGCCGTCGGCCGGCCGGAAAAACGCAGGGCGATAGTAGACCGTATCCTCGAGACTCTGTATTCGAGCGCTCCGGACGGTCTTTGCGGCAATGAAGACTGCGGCCAGATGAGTGTGTGGTACGTTCTCTCCGCGCTGGGGCGGTATCCCGTCTGCCCTGTATTGTCATCCCCGACCCTCCCCTCTTCGTCATCCCCGACCCTCCCCTCTTCGTCATCCCCGACTCGATCGGGGATCTTGCCCATCGTGACGAACCCGGCGTTCGTGATGGAAAATGATATGTTTGCGGACTCGCTGACTGTCTCGATTATCGGCGAGGGAACGATCCGCTATACGGTTGCCGGCGGGCCGGAGAAGGTCTACGACGCTCCGTTCGTTGTCCGTGAGGCCTGCGAGCTGAGGGCTTATTCAGAGAAAGATGGCCGGAAGAGCTTCGTTACGCGTTGTAAGGTAAGGAAGGTCTTGAGCGACCGCGCGGTAAGTCTTGAGTCCCGCTACCTGCGCTCGTACAGCGCAGGAGGAGACGAGGGACTCATCGACGGGGCGCGCGGCCCGCTGAACTGGCGAACCGGAGGATGGCAGGGCTATCAGGACACGGATTTCGTGGCGGTCCTTGACCTTAAGGAAGAGCGCTCGGTTACGGAGCTTGGCGCCGGATTTTTGCAGGACGCGAGGGCGTGGATATGGATGCCGACCGAGGTGGAATATTATGTCTCGAATGACGGCATCGCCTGGGCTCCCGCCGGCAAACTGATCTGCCCTATTCGTACTGATGATATGACAGTTCAGGTCTGGGACGCCGCTCTGCCCGTTGCGTGCTCCACCCGCTACATCAGGATCCTCGCCCGCAACCTCGGGGTAATCCCCTCCTGGCATCCCGGCGCCGGAGGTCTTCCCATCATCTTCGTAGACGAGTTCTGGGCGAAATAAAAAAACGAAAGACCCGCCTTCGTAGGCGAGCCTTCACGTAGCCCCTAGTGGAATCGAACCACTATTTAAGGTTTAGGAAACCTCCGTTCTATCCGTTGAACTAAGGAGCCAGGGAGAGCGTATTATTCAGCGCTCTTCTCGATAATCTGACGTCCGTGGTAGTAACCGCACTCAGGGCAGATGCGATGAGAGATGACGGTAGCGCCACAGTTAGGGCAGGTTGCGAGGGTAGGTACGGGAGCGAAGTCGTGCGTACGCCTCTTTGCTGTTCTCTGCTTGGAGAATTTGTGTTTCGGATGTGCCATTTCTTATACTGTTTAAATTATTATTTGCTCAAATACTTTGTAGTCTCCGGATTACATTTTCCGTCTTCGTGGACCCTCTGGAGAGGCAGCGCGATACAGACGAAGTCGTAGACTTCCTGGCTGAAATCGAGTTCGGCACCCTCCGGGGTGTACGTCTCTTCAAACCCGGTCTCAACCGGGATGTCCAGCTTCTCGAGGCAGCGATCACACAGTACCGTAACGGTTCCTTCGATATCTGCCTGAACATCTACCGACACCCCGCGATTGTTGATACTTGCCTCAACTTTTATGTCTGCATCGAGTATCTCCTGATTCCCGAAGCCTTCAAAGAACTCTTTTCCTGCACTCTGACTGAGCTGGCTGACGCCTCTGCCCAGTTCGTTCAGATTTACTACAAAGGGCTGCAAAGTTAACAAATTTTTAGAATAAATCAATCCTCATCGTCGCTATTTCTCTTTCTCGCCAGAGGGTCGAGCAAAATCTTGCGCAGACGCATATGGTGAGGGGTTACCTCGACCAGTTCGTCTTCCTGGATATACTCGAGCGCCTCTTCCAGAGAGAATTTGATGGCCGGAGGGAGAATGATCTTCTCGTCCGAGCCGGAAGCGCGCATATTGGTAAGTTTCTTGGTCTTGCAGATATTGATATTCAAATCACGCTCACGGGTGTGTTCGCCCACTACCTGTCCCCCATAAATCTCCTCGCCGGGCTCTACGAAGAAGCGGCCGCGGTCGAGCAGCTTGTTGATGGAATAGGCGATAGCCTGACCCGTCTCGAGCGAGACGAGCGAGCCGTTGTTGCGGCGCTCGATCTCTCCCTTGAACGGCTGATACTCCTTATAGCGATGGGCCACGACGGCCTCGCCCTGGGTCGCGGTCAGCAGGTTGCTGCGAAGGCCCATCAGGCCGCGGGTCGGGATCTCGAACTCGAGCATCGTACGGTCTCCCCTCGGCTCCATATGGATAAGGGCTCCCCTGCGGCGGGTCGCGATCTCTATCGCAGCGCCCACAAATTGCTCGGGCACCTCGATCGACAGTTCTTCGATAGGCTCGCATCTCTGGCCGCCAATCATCTTGTCGAGGACCTTGGGCTGGCCTACCTGGAGTTCGAAACCCTCGCGGCGCATAGTCTCGATAAGGATCGAGAGATGAAGAACACCACGGCCGTAGACTACAAACGAGTCTGCGGTAACGCCGGGTTTTACGCGCAGGGCGAGGTTTTTCTCAAGCTCCTTGTCGAGGCGCTCCTTGATATGGCGGGAGGTGACGAACTTTCCATCCTTTCCGAAGAAAGGAGAGTTGTTAATAGTGAAGAGCATACTCATCGTAGGCTCATCTACCGCGATCGGAGGAAGGGCCTCCGGGTTCTCGTAGTCGGCGATAGTGTCGCCGATCTCGAAGCCGTCTATTCCGACTACCGCGCAGATGTCGCCGCAGTGGACTTCCTGAGTCTCGGTTTTTCCGAGGCCCTCGAAGACCATCAGCTGCTTTACTTTCTGCTTCTGGAATACATCGTAGCGCTTGCAGAGAGTAATCTGCTGGCCGGATTTGATAGAGCCGCGGGTAACTTTTCCAACTGCGATACGGCCTACGTAAGGGCTGTACTCCAGCGAAGAAATAAGCATCTGGGGAGTTCCCTCAACTACCTGCGGTGCAGGGATTTCTTCGAGGATTACATCCAGCAGAGGGGTGATGTCCGTTCCGGGCTTACGCCAGTCCAGCGACATCCAGCCCTGCTTCGCCGAGCCGAAAACGGTCTTGAGGTCGAGCTGCTCCTCAGTAGCATTGAGATTGAACATAAGGTCGAACACCTCTTCCTGGACTTCGTCCGGGCGGCAGTTCTGCTTGTCTACCTTGTTTACTACGACTACCGGCTTCTTTCCGAGCTGGAGGGCTTTCTGAAGCACGAAACGGGTCTGGGGCATGCAGCCTTCAAACGCGTCTACGAGCAGCAGGACGCCGTCGCACATATTGAGGACTCTCTCCACTTCCCCGCCGAAATCGCTGTGGCCGGGAGTGTCGATGATGTTGATCTTGACGCCTTTGTAGGTCACGGACACGTTCTTTGCGAGGATGGTGATTCCCCTCTCGCGCTCGAGGTCGTTGTTGTCCAGGATGAGCTGGCCGAGGTTCTCGGGCTGACGCACGAGGTTCGCCTGATAGATCATCCTGTCCACGAGCGTAGTTTTGCCGTGGTCGACGTGGGCGATAATCGCTATGTTTCTGATATCTGACATTCTAACCAATAATAAAGCCCGCGAAGTTACTAATTTTCAGCGTAACTGCAAATCCGGATACCTAAAAATAGCTATTGTCAATGATGGGCAAAGTATCTAAATTTGCTCCCGTTATGAAAACGATCAAAGAAGTACTTTACGATTGCCAGGCCGCGAAGACCGCAGTCCTGGCTACTAATTTCTATAATTACGAAACTCTCGTCTGCGTTGCCCGCGCAGCGCAGGCCGTTGGAGCGCCCGTGATGCTGCAGCTTACCCGTTCGTCGATTGACTATATGGGCCTTCATACGGCCTACAAGATGGGCCGGCAGGTTATCGAGGACTATGGCCTTCAGGGCTACATCCACCTGGACCACGGCCCGTCGCTCGAGCTGGTCCAGCGCTGCCTGGACGAGGGCTTCGATTCGGTGATGATCGATGCGTCCGAGAAGCCTTTCGCAGAGAATGTCGAGACCTCGGCCAAGGCGGTTGAGATGGCAAAGCCCTACGGGGCCAATGTCGAAGCCGGACTC
>JAEEGF011175943.1_pt1 | contig 10513 bp, 11 predicted proteins | sample 9134171 | NCBI WGS metagenome assembly JAEEGF01 (sample SAMN16246542, study PRJNA631951) | gut metagenome | biome: gut microbiome; feature: rumen; material: AP-attached | host: Bos | place: Iran: Karaj | collected 2018-10 | reverse complement strand
CTGAAGAAGACCTTTGGAGTATTCATAGAAATATATATTCTTTTCTAAATGAAGTCCAAAAAATATATGAACTAGCAAAACACTTTGGAAATGGGAAACTAGCAGTAACTCTTAAACAAGCTAGACCAGAGATATGGGGATATTCAGCTTTGTATATTCCTTGCTTTTCTCTGCCGAAATCAGTAATTAACTCTACAAGAAGTGCTTTTTTCAATTCTTTATTTATCGCAATAGGTCTTGATTTAAAACGTGATAAAGACTTATCAGCCAGACTAAAAACAGCTATTCGACAGCTAAAAGATGAAGAATTCCGATTAACAAAAGAATATATTTCTACTTTTAAAGCTTTGTATCCTTCCGAAAGATCTGTTGTTCACCTGGAACAGTTTTTAGAACAAGGTGTTCAAAAACAATTTGCAACCGGCATAACTGAAATTATTAATTCCGCGAAACAAATGGTTCCAGAATTGAAAACTACAGCAAAAACAGTTATCAATACAAATACTTCAGATGAAGAAGACGACTTGTTAAGTGAATTAGAATCTCTTTCAGATACAAAGGCAGAAGAAGAATCCAAACCTATTGAAAAAATGGAATCACCAGATCCTGATTCATCGAATATTTACGACATATGGTAAAAAAAAAGAAGCTGTTTATAACAGCTTCTTTTTTTATCTATTATAATAATCTCTCAGTTTTGGAGAAGAATTTACACGAAGTTTTTTAAGCGACTTTTCTTCTATTTGTCTAACTCGTTCTCGTGTAACTCCCATTATTCTACCTATTTCTTCTAAGCTTCTAGGAATACCGTCTTCAAGCCCAAACCTCAATTTAATAACTGTCTGCTCACGTTCACTTAAAGTTTCTAAGACCTTAGATATCTGATCTCTAAGAATGTTGTCGATAACGGCTTCTTCTGGACTGACAGCACCTTCATTGGATATATAGTTTTCCAAAACAGTGTCATCTTTATCACCAACAGTGACTTCCAAAGAGACTGGTTCCTGAGTTAGTTTTTGAATTTCTTTAATCTTTTCTATAGGCAAATCTGTTTGTTTAGCCAATTCTTCAGTAGTTGGTTCTCTGCCATACTGCTGAACAAAATTGCTGATCTGTCTTCTAACTTTATTAACCAATTCCATTATATGAACAGGTATTCTTATAACTCTGGACTGTTCAGCTATTGCACGAGTAATAGCCTGTCTTATCCACCAGGTAGAATAAGTAGAAAACTTATACCCCATTGTATAATCAAATTTTTCAATAGAACGAAGTAAGCCTAAATTTCCTTCTTGAATGAGGTCCAAGAATAGCAAACCTCTATTTGTATACTTTTTAGCAATACTTACAACAAGACGTAAATTTGCAGTAACAAGAGCCTCTCTAGCTTCATGATCACCTTCAAGAATGCGTTTTGCAAATTCTCTTTCCTGATCATGAGTTGCTAAAGTAAGCTTTGTTAATTGCTGAAGATAAAGCTTAACAGAGTCATCAAAGATAGATTCTTCCTTAAGCTTTTCGCGTTCATCCTGAATATCAACTACATCATCAGAATGATTTTGAAAATCATTATCTTCATTATTTATCTCAGAATCAGCGATTGAAGGATTATCTTCTATGCTGACCTTGCTTTCATCAGCATTATTAGAAATATTTTCTTCAACTTTTGCCTTTTTCTTAGGCATTTACTTCTCCTTGAAGAGCAAACTTACCCATAGCTCTGAATTTTTTATAACGTTGCATTATTAATTCATCGGCAGAAATTTCTTTTAAACAAGGCAAATTATTAAAAATACATTTACGAATTTCTTCAGCAGCCAGACGATAATCTCTATGAGCAGCTCCCAATGGCTCTGGAAGAATACCATCAATTATTCCAGCTTCAAGTAAATTTTTAGCACGAAGTTGCAAGCTACCGGCAGCCACTTCAACTTTTGAAGGGTCATTCCACAATATTGCTGCACAACCTTCTGCAGAAATAACAGAGTATACAGAGTATTCAAACATAAATATTCTGTCACCAACACCTAATGCTAGTGCGCCACCGCTACCGCCTTCACCGGTAACAAAACACAAAATAGGAACTCTTATTTCAGACATTTCTGCCAAAGACTCGGCAATAGCATTACTTTGCCCTCTTTCTTCAGCTCCTATTCCAGGAAAAGCACCAGGAGTATCTATAAAAGTAATAATCGGCAGATTAAAGTGCTCTGCCATATGCATTAATCTTATAGCTTTGCGGTATCCTTCAGGATGTGCCATGCCGAAGTTTCTATTAATGTTTTCTTCCGTGTCATGGCCTTTCTGGTGACCAATAAGCATTACACTATATTCGCCTATTTTTCCTATGCCACCAACTATAGCCTTATCATCGCCAAATTCTCTATCACCATGAAGTTCAAAAAAGTCTTCTCCGCAAAGCAGATTTATGTAATCAATAGTTGAAGGTCTTTCAATGTGTCTTGCAACTTGAATAGCCTGAAAAGGAGTAAGATTAGAATATATATCTTTTTTGCGGTTGATTACACGACTTTCAACAGAATCTATCCAATTCTGAAGTTCATCTTTTTCTTCTTTATCAGTATCGTTGCTTTCTTGAGTAGCTTTTAATTCATTCAGATATTGTTCATCGCCAGAAAAGCTTTCAAAATCTAAATATTTTGGCATTTTAATTACTCCCGGCTATCTGTAATAATCTTAAAAGCTTGCTAATAGAAGCTTTCAAATCGGCACGACTGACGATAGCGTCTATCATACCATGTTCCAAAAGAAACTGTGAACGCTGAAATCCTTTTGGAAGCTTCTGTCTTATAGTTTGTTCGATAACTCTAGGTCCAGCAAAACCGATTAAAGCACCTGGTTCAGCAATATTGAAATCGCCTAATGTTGCGAAACTAGCAGAAACCCCACCTGTAGTAGGATCGGCTAACACAGAAATATAGGGCAATCCTGTATGTTTAAAACGTTTAACAGCAGCAGATGTTTTTGCCATCTGCATTAGAGAGAAAATACCTTCCTGCATTCTAGCACCACCACTTGATGTTACTATAATAACAGGCAGTTTGCTTTCTATGCCTTCTTCAAACAATCTTGCAACTCTTTCGCCAACAACAGAACCCATACTTCCACCCATAAAATCAAAATTCATAACCCCTAGAAGTATAGGAATACTATCTAATTTTGCTTTGCCTACAATGATTGCTTCATTTATAACCAAAGCATTTTCATCGTTTTCTTTAGAAGCATTTTTTTCTAAAGCTTCAGATACTCTTTGTGGGTATGGTTTTGAATCAACAAAATTAATAGGGTCTACGGGAATAATATTTTGAAAGAGTTCTTCGAATGAGCCTTCATCTACCAAAAGCTTAACTCTATCTCGTATAGGCATTCTCATGTGGTGATTACACTTATCACAGACATAATTATTCTTTGGTATATCTTCTATTCTTAAGTCTTCACCACAGCCAGGACACTTTTTCCAGTTTTCAGAATAAGTGCTTCGGCTTCTCCAGAATTTTTCTAATATGCTCATTTATTTGGTTCCATATTCAAAAAAGTTACAAGTGTCAAGTTTTTATATAACAAATTTTAGAATCCTTTTCAACTAAAAACAAAGCTCAGAATTTCTAAGCCTGTAACTGTCAGGTTCAGAAATTCTGAGTCTAAGTTAGGTCAAATCAATCCTGAGTAAACGATCTATTAATTTGTAAGTTTTGTAGAATAAACATTACTCCATTTACCGCCACCATCCATTGCTGCATGAACTCTGATATAATATGTTTTTCCAGCTTCAAGATTATTACCAAAAACCTGTTCAGAGTAGGTAAAGGTGAGATTCGAATTGAAGTCATCAGAACCTATCCACTTATTATTCTTTGCTTTAGCATCTTCTTTTGTTTTATATAAATACCAATAAAATTTATTAACTTTTGGAGTAGATAGGGTTGTAAAAGATATTTTTCCTTTTAACCCACTCTGATCAATAAATTTAACATTCTGGAAGAAAGACTCAGGTGGTTCTGTTTCTTCAGACTCTTGTTCTGTTGTAGGTGTAACTACAGTAGTTACAGGTGCTGCAGAAGTAATAAATGATAAAACACTACTGAATGATGAGGAGGATGTTTTATTTCCGCTTTTATCTACGCATGTAAGTTCATAATAATATGTAGTTTTTGCCTGAAGACCAGTAACAGTTCTTTTGTGAGAAGTTGAATAACTGGTGCTTACAGGAAACTCCATTTTATCGCCTTCAGTTGTTTTGATAACTAGTCTGCTGGTGCAGTTTTCATCACTTTTCCATGAAATTGTTACTGAATTATGGGTTGGACTGACAACAACACTTGATAAAACTGGTGGAATAGTATCAGTCATACCTGCTAACCCATTTGTTCCATGACAAAGATAGCATAAACTATCATCATTATAATTATGGTCAGGATTATTTGTAGTGTCATTATGACAAGTCAAACAATCGGTCTGAAGCCAGCCAGGATGTTTATTATCTAATAAGGGGGCATTGTCGTGCCCGTTAATAGAAGAAGCTTCACCATCAGGAACAGTAATAACAGGTTTGTTAAGAGAGCCTGGAACCATGGTACTACCATCACCAATAATAGCGCCTGAATAGGTATTGGTTTCTGGAGTAGTAGTATAAGCTGCAAGCGGGTTAGTGGTAGCACCAGAATCTGACCTGCTGGATTTACATCCGACAGAGAATAGTGCAACAACAGCGATTAAGCATATCGTGACCAAGTGGTGCACTCGAAATCGGGCAAACGACTTCATGATTGATTTGTGACCTCCAAATATTGTAATACTTCGCTCATACATCGTCTTTTTTTAATAAAAAACTTAATTATTTCTACTATTTGAATATATGATTAAAAGATTTCAGTTTTTTAAAACTTTTGAAAATTATTTTTTTTATTTTTTCATTCAAGAATTATAAACATCTGCCGAATACAATCAAAACCTAACCGTTATTGCTTAAATAACGCTAAATTTAAAAGTTTTTAGGGATTATTAAACCAAATGAAGAAAGCATTGACTTGGCTATCTACCTTACTAAAGACCACGTTGTACACGATTACGGTCTATCCATTGTTTGTGTTAAAGAATATTGGTTATCACTTACGGTCTCCATCAGTTCTTTTGTATGCAGCAGTTTTCTTTATTTTAGATAGAATTACTAAGCTCATGATTGTGAATAATTCTCATAATCTACCGGTGTCAGTAATTGATAAGTTTTTTACAATAACATTTGTGAAAAACCCAGGAGTAGCTTTTGGTTGGTTCCCAGATTGGAAACTGCCACCGATACTAATGGCATTGGTTATGATTATAATAATTACCTATTATAGTCTGAAGTTGCCAGAAGAAGAAAGAATCACCAGATGGGCCCTAGCCCTTCTTGTTGGAGGAGCAGTTGGAAATCTCTACGACCGAGTAACCTATGGATTTGTAGTAGACTTTTTCCTTTTCCATTTTGGAGCTTTTGATTTTCCGGTATTCAATATAGCAGACATAATTATTGATTTAGGTGTATTCATGCTCTTTATTGATATTTTCTTCTTATCAGAAGATAACGAAGAAGAGGAAGAAGAAATGCTATCAGATGCAACTGTAGCTTAATATATGCATCCAATAATAATTACAACTCCATGGTTTAATGTATATAGTTACGGCTTTCTACTAGCAATAGGATATACTATTGCAATAGTCCTAACCTGTTACAAAGCAAGAAAAAATAGCCTCGATACTGGGGCTATTTTTGACTTGATGTTGCTTCAATTAATTGTTGGAGTTATTGGTTCAAGATTTCTCTTCTTAGCTGAATTTGTTCCTGATAAACTCTTTACAATGAATTTTCTAGCAGTTGAACAAGGTGGTCTGACTTTTTACGGTTCTATAATTACTGGATTTTGTTTCGACCTGATTTATTTAAAATTCAAACAAATACCAGTCTGGAAAGCAATGGATTGTATTGGTTTCGGTCTGGGACCAGGTATAGCCGTAGCAAGAGTTGGATGCTTTTTAAATGGCTGCTGCTATGGATTAGAATGTTCTCCCTCTATCGGCTTTCAATTCAGAAACGCTGGTCAAGGCTATTATCATGCAACACAGCTTTATGAAAGTGTTCTTTCGTTAGTTGTTTTTTGTATTATACTGTGGTTTATAAAGTATAAACAGACTCACCATGGACAAGTAACTCTTGGTTTTATAAGCCTTTATGGTTTCTTTAGATTCTTTATTGAATTCATAAGAGCAGAAAACCCGGTTATTCTTATGGGAATGACTCTCTCTCAACTAATAAGTATAATATTTATAACTATATCTATAATAATATGGAAAATAAATAACAAAAACAAAGAACTTGAAATTATGCCTGATACCAATGAAGTATCACTAGAAAAAGCCAAATGAAATCATTATTAGGAATTGATTTGCCCTTTTACAGTTATGGGATTTTAATGGGCATAGCTTTCATATTAAGTATATTGTTATTTAACTATAATTCACGAAATAGTAAAATACCACGTCCTCCTCTAATAGATATATTATTAGTCATTTCAATTTTTGGAATTCTTGGAGCACGTATCAATTATATATTGTTATTTCCACAATATTACAATTCATTTCGTGATTATATAGCTTTACATGAAGGCGGTCTGGTATTTTACGGAGGTATGCTGACTGCTATACTTGCTCTTTATATATATTGCAGAATAAAAAAGTATTCTTTTGCTATGGTAGCGGATTATATGGTTCCATCATTAGCATTAGGACATGCTTTAGGAAGAGTAGGATGTCTTATAAATGACTGTTGTTATGGCTGTCAGACCAATATAATAAAGATATACCATCTTAAAACTGATTTTGCGGGAGTTTATCGTCACCCTACCCAACTGTATGAAATACTATATTTATTGATTTTAGCTATTGTATTTTTCTTCATTCTTCGAAGCGGTTGGCAGGAAAAGCCGGAAAACAGAGGCAAAACAGCCAGTTTATACTGTATTTCCTATGCTATTTTAAGATTTTTAAATGAATATTTAAGAGATGATGCCAGAGGTGGATTTTTTACAATCTTAAAACTTTCACCTGCTCAGGTTACTTCACTTATAATAATAATTTGTGGTATTTTATATATGGTAATAAAAAAATTCAAAAACAAAGTTGATTGCGGAGTAAAATACAATGAGTAACATCGAACAATGGAAAATAACAGAGGAATTCTCTGGTATGCGTCTTGATCAGGCAATCAACAAAAAGTTTCCTGACATATCAAGAAATATGGCTCAAGAAATGATTAAAAACGGTGAAATTACAATAGGAGATTCCATTGTTAAAGCAAGTCAAAAATTAAAAACCGGTGATATAGCAGTTATTCATTTTAGAAGTAGTGAATTAGAAACTGATATTCAGGCAACAGAAATGAATTTCCCTATCGTCTATGAAGATGATGATATAATAGTTATCAATAAACCTTTTGGCTTAGTTGTTCATCCAGGAGCAGGACAAGAAAAAGAAACTGTTGTTTCAGCATTATTAAGCCATACAAATCTAAGTCCTATTGGTGCTCCTGACCGTCCAGGTGTAGTTCATAGACTAGATAAAGAAACTAGTGGAATTATGGTTCTTGCAAAAACCAAAGAAGCTCATAAAAACCTTGCAGAACAGTTTGCCAGTCACGACTTAGAAAAAGAATATATCGCGCTTATTCAAGGTCACATAGTTAACAAAAAAGGCAGAATTCAAGTAGCAATAGAAAGAGACCCTGTTCATCGTCAGAGGATGAAAGCAACTTCTGCTGAAAATGGGAAAATGGCTATTTCTATTTTTGAAGTAATGGAATATCTAAAAAACTCTACTTTGGTAAAAGTTAAAATACTTACAGGAAGGACCCACCAAATAAGAGTTCATATGTCATTTACAGGTCACCCCTTATTAGGAGATACTACTTATGGTGGGAGAAAATTTGGTAACTCTGAGCATTTTCTCCACAGCAGTAAATTAACTATTACTCACCCAATAACAGGAAAAACAATGACATTCCAAGCTGATATTCCACAACGCTTTAAAGAAGTGATAGAAGAATTAAGAGAGGGAGGACAGAAGAAGTTATGAATTATTTAAAATTTACTATTAATAATAAAAAAGGTGGATTAGGCTTTTATGCCTTATTATTATTAATGCTTGGTCTTGGATTTGCTATTTTCGTTTTTCTTCCTGAATATACAGACGTTCAAAATGGAATTTACTCAGTTTCATGTAGTGATATTCGAACCAAGATAAACAGTGCAATTGATGATTATAATGTCAACAACAGCAACACTTATTCTAAACCAGGTCAAATAGTAGATTTGGATACGTTAAAAGAAAAAGGTTACTTAAGAGAAATTAAGTATTGCCCGCAAAAAGGCACATTCTTATATGGTAAAGACGGAAAAGTAATCTGTTCTATACATACGAAAGGCCAATAAAATGACAAAATATAAAAGACATACATACTTTATTAAAACAGGTCTTCAACTCCGCTACATGGGAATACTTACAGCATGTATGTTAACTGTAGCCATGAGTGTTGGCTGGATAATATATCATACTTCATGGAAACAAATAATCAATACACCTGATTTAAGTATTGATAAACTATATATAATATTTGAGAACGTAAATAATCAGTTATTGTGGTGGATATTAGGTTTTATACTTATCATAGCCGTCATTTCTATTTTTGTCTCACATAAAATTGCAGGCCCGGTTTACAGACTAGAAGAAAGCACAAAATTAATAGCTTCTGGGGATCTGACCCATAGAGTTCATTTAAGACAGGGTGATGAATTGGGAGATTTGCAGGATGCTTTCAATGACATGTCTGAATCTTTAAGCAAAATGGTCTATAAAGATAGAGAAATAATAGAAAGACTAGCTAAAACCGGTGATAATCTACAAAAAAAGGTTAAAGACGAAAAATTAACCAAAGAATCTTTGGAAGAAATTACCTATGAGCTTAATTCCATAATAGAAGAACTAAAACTAGTTACAAGTGGGTTTAAACTAATAGAAGACCAAAATAAAAACGACGAAGCAAAAGAAGAAAATAAAGAAAATTCTTCTGAAACAACCTTAGAATAGAAACAAGAAAAAGAACAGCAACAATAATTATTATAAAAATATAGATTACCGCTTTCATTTATTCTTTATAACTAAGTTCAAAGAATAACTCTGCCGATATTTTGACTATGATTTACAATAAACGCCGTAACTATACTATTTTAACCTGCTTTTTCATGTTCTCTGTTTTATTACTGCTTACAGGTATGACAGTAAGAAAGACTCCTGAACGCAGAAAAGAAGATACTGCTGCAAAAGGGCGTCCAGTTTATGAAGAAATGTTCAGAGACGGGAAATTGAGGATAGTCGTTTTCTGGGGATGGGATCATCCCAGAGACACAATTATGGGGGTTTTCCCTGCATTTGAAACTCTTAACGGGAAAAGATTATATTTTCGCGGCCAACCGGTTCAGATAGAAATCGGCATGATAACCCAAATAAACGATAATCCCAAAAGAATCTTTAAGCAGGCATTAGAAGACCCTACAGTTGATGTTGTCATTTATTCCGGTCATGGCAGATATGGACGCGGAATGGCGTTTACAGATATGGAAGATATTTATCACTGCGGCAATGGAGATGTAGTTGAAGATAGACATGTAAAGCCTTATAGAAACATAAAAGCTACTTCTGAAGACTTAGACAACACATATTTTCCGCAAACTTATAAAATCATAATGCTTAATACATGTGATTCTAACGGACACTTCAGAAATTCCTGGGGAAGAAGATTTAAGGTTTGTAATTCTCCAGTTGATCTTATAACAGTTGAATATCCAGTATTCAATTATTACGATCACGTCAGAGTATTGAATTTTATGCAGGATTTGCTCTCTTTTTCTGATTGGAAAACAATAAAAAAACATTATGATTCAGAAATACATAAACGCAAAAACAGATTAATTATAGAACCTATTTTCGTGCCAAACGACCAAGAATATGCTAGTGTAAATTAAAGAGATTTGTCGTTTTTTGAGGAGAGAGAAATGAATGAAAACAAAGAATCGCTAACAGGTTTGGTAATACCATTAGTTTTAGCTATTATAGCTTTATTCTTTTGGAATTCTATTTTTATTCTTCCTATCAAACTGATGACGGTTTTCTTTCATGAACTATCACACGGATTGGCAGCAATTCTTACAGGTGGACGAATAATAAGAATAGATCTAAATCTCAATCAAGGTGGTGTCTGTTATCATCAGGGGGGATGGTTTCTCATAGTAGCTAGTGCAGGTTACTTAGGCAGCTTATTGTGGGGCTCAAGTATTTTTTTGGCCTCTTTAATAAAGGGAATCAGCGTTAGAGTCTCTCAGGCAATAGCAATAATTCTCATAATCACTACAGGTTTATGGATTAGAAACATTCAAGCAATAGCAATAACTGTAACTACTGTAGT
>JAEEGF010098649.1_pt1 | contig 10513 bp, 2 predicted proteins | sample 9134171 | NCBI WGS metagenome assembly JAEEGF01 (sample SAMN16246542, study PRJNA631951) | gut metagenome | biome: gut microbiome; feature: rumen; material: AP-attached | host: Bos | place: Iran: Karaj | collected 2018-10 | reverse complement strand
CCGACTGCAAATTTACGACTTTCTATTGAATGCAGCAACATTTTTTCTTCCCTAAACAACAATGGATGAACTCTGGATGAATTTTTCCTTTGTTCGTGTATAATTTGTACTTAACTTTGCAGCTGATTAATAGAATTTTAATATGGATTCTTGGCTCATAGGTGATAATAAGCCTCGCATATTTGCCTAATGAAGATGTGTGAGTGGGGTACACCTGAAAAACAAATGGTAAACACATTTATATATTAATTAAATATTTAATATTATGAAACATTATTCTTATGACAAATAAAACATAAAGCAATTTGTTAGAAAACTTTTGGGGTACTTATTATGGCTTTTCACCTGCTATTAATAGTTTAGGGATACCATATAAACGTGTTGTGCAATCTAAACTATATAAGTATAAACATCCGACATATGTGATTGTATAAATGATGAATAATAGCAAATACTTGTCTGGTACATTCTATACCACAAAACAATAAAACAATAAAACACGAAAACATGAAAAAGCTTTTAACCACAGTGACATTATTGTTGTGCTCATTATTAACTGGCTTTGCGCAGTTCGCCGGCACTGGTTCGGGAACAGAGAGTGATCCGTATCGTATCTTCAACGCGAACCAACTGACTCAGATGAGGAACTTCCTCAATCAGGAGGGTGTCTATTTCAAACTGCAGAACGACATTGACCTCACTGATTGGCTGGCAGACAACTACCCTCAGGGCTGGCAGCCTGTCGGCTCCAGCAGCGAGCCATTCAAAGGTGTGCTTGATGGCAACAACAAGACCATCTCCGGTTTCAGCATCAACCGCAGTACAGCTGACAATGTAGGTCTTTTTGGCTACATCAGCGGGGCAACCATCAAGAATCTCACCATCAATGGTAATGTGACGGGGCATAACTTTGTCGGTGCTTTCGTTGGTGGAGGGCCTCAGGATGTTTCTAGCACTTTGACAGGACTGACACACATCGGTTCTACAACAGGCCAGGAGCGTGTTGGTGGCATAGCAGGTGCCTGTGCCGGTAATCTCTCTAACTTAACAGTTGAAGGCAATGTTACGGGCACCTATGATGTTGGTGGAGCTATTGGTCGTGCCGGTAATGTTGGAAGCATTTCAGATGTTACCGTAACAGGCAATGTGAATAACAACACTTCAAATGTCTGCACAGGAGGCGTCGCTGGCTATTCTAATCTAAACATCAGCAATGCCACCTATTCGGGCAATGTGACAGGAGGAAGTTGGGTTGGCGGCATTATTGGATTTACTAGCGAATCTATTACTTTAAGCAATATTACTGCGACTGGCTCGGTAAAGGGAACAGCTACGGACTTTGTGGGTGGCATTTGCGGAAGATGTTTAAATTTGTTAACAATATCTAACGGCACTTCACGTTGCGATGTTACCGGAAAACTATATACTGGTGGCATTGTTGGAGGTTCAGAGAGTGGTGCTGTGACCCTAACATCGTGTTATGCCGAAGGAGACATCACTGGCACTACGTCCGTTGGTGGCATCTGTGGACAGATTAAGAATCCTGGCAGTTCAAGCATCAGCGGCTGCAACTATTGGGGAGATATCACTGGCACAAGCCAATTGGGCGGTGTAGTTGGTGCTATCTCAACGGATTACACCTCACCTGACTTCAATGCAACAACAACTGCTGGGTATAGATATTACAGCGGTAGTAATTCCTCCTACTCATACTCCTATACCGCATGTTTTTATAATACAATTGACCTTTGTGTGTCTCCCAATTCTTCCGGTGGTTCTGTTTATTATTCAAATATTGCAAAAGATATTGACGAATGGGCGATAAGCCGTCATAACGTTCGCTCTAGTAGAAATGACGGTACTTATTATGCTGTATACGCTGTATACAAAGTATATAACAATATCAGAACATCAAGTGCGAGCATAAATTTAAATTTAAATATCACGAATTGTTCTGCAGTAGGCAACATCAATGGCACCAGTACACATGTAGGAGGAATTATAGGAAAAGACATTGATGGGAACAGTGAATACTATACAGTGGCTGATTCAAAGACTGTCTATTATTATGAAGGTGAAGGCGTAAATACCACCATTACTTCACTCACCCTGAAAAAATATAACTATACTTACACCACAACCAACATCACTGACTCATATTTCTCCGGCAACTTGACCGGAACCAACTACATTGGCGGCATTGCTGGCACGAAGCAGGGCGGCCAAATCAATAAATGCTATGCTTCTGCTTCCATCAATGGCGGTCAGTATATAGGCGGCATCGCTGGTGCTCTTTCTAAAGAAAGCCCCAACACCAACGAGAATTCTCTAAATGCCAATGTCTCTCTTTGCCCCAGCATCACAGGCACATCGAATGTGGGCCGCATCTATGGCAGCACAGATGGCAACTTCTCTGTTGCCGCATTGGGCACCAACAGCGAGAACCGCTCGATGGCTACGACACAAGTCGTGGTAAACGGCGTCACCCAAACCATTACGGACGGCCTGCAGAACGGCACGGCCGTTGGCGTCAGCCTGCTTCGCTTAAAATCCAACTATGTGGCATGGGGCTGGGACTTCAACAACAAATGGACCATACTGGACACCGAGAGCTTCCCCTACAAGAGCTGGCAGACAGCACCCCCGACCTTCTCGGGCAAACTGACATCCGGCGCAACGACCATCAGCGGCAAGAGCATCGATGGCGGGACTGTTTACCTCACCACAAGCTCGGGCAAGACTTACTCTACCACCTGCTCGGGAAACACTTGGAGCGTGACCGTTGATGCACTTCATGCCGGCGAAACAGTGACTGCCTATGCAGCCAGCGCAAACAAGGAGAAATCCTATTTCACAACAACTACCGTAGGCTTCCTCGGCAGCGGAACAGAAGGAGACCCCTATCAGATTGCTTCTGCCGAAGACCTGCAGGGCCTGTACACGGGAGGGTACTATAAAATCATGAACGACATAAACCTGACAGCATGGATCAACAAGTACAGTCCCAGCAAGGGATGGCTTCCCGTGGGATATGACGGAGCAGCTGTCTATGTCGATGGCGGTGGCCATAAGATTTCGGGACTTTGGACAAACTCCACCGACGCCTATACTGGCCTGTTCTCCAAGTTGAAAGACGGCTACATCAAGAACCTGAATGTAGAAGTGGCATCTGGCAAGAAAGTGAAAGGCGGACAATATACAGGCATCCTCATCGCATATGCAACAGGGTTTGAACTGTCGAATTGTTCCGTCAAGGGTAATGCCGAAGGAACTAAATATGTTGGTGGCATTGCAGGATATTTCACTGATAGCTCGTCAAGACACCTGTCTGATTTGACTTACGAAGGCTCATTGTCTTCCTCAACTGCTTCAGCCTATATCGGCGGCATAGTAGGCAATGGCTATGGCAGTATGTATCACGTGTCGTCAGTTGTTCAAATCACGGCAACAGGGTCCAACACCTATATCGGAGGACTTGTCGGTAGCTTTAATAATAATTCCAGAACGGTATCACAATGTACTGCCGAAGTCAATATCAGTTCCTCTGGAACAGGATGTTACATTGGAGGTCTCATAGGAAAGTCGAGCAATACAGTCACCACAGGATGTTATTCTTCTGGCACTATTCAAGTCACGGGAAACAATTCTATGACTGGTGGCATTGCTGGTTATCTGTCAGGAGGTGGAATATCTGACAATTATAGCACAGCCACCATTTCCGGAACACAACATACAGCAGGACTTGTGGGTCAAGCCGATGGAGGAAGTCAGATTAACAGATGCTATGCTACTGGCAACATCACAGGTATATACTATGGTGCAGGCATTGTGGGCAATCTTAGTGGAACGAACACTAAAACCACGAACTGCGTGGCATTGAACAACCAACTGACATTCACAGACCAATCCTCATGGGCTGCTCGCGTCATTGGCGGTTATGACAATGCAGCGGGCGACCCCGACGGCAGCAACCTGGCTTTGGCAACCATGCAAGTCTCTCTGAATGGCGTTCCCGTCACAAAGTATGATGACCTCGTGGAAGGCGTAGCAAAATCAGAGGCAGAGCTTAAACAACAAGCCACTTACAAAGCAATGGGCTGGGACTTCAGCGATGTATGGACAATGTCTGCTGACGGCTACCCCGTACTGAAATGGCAGTTGGAAGCTTCCGAGCCTGACATAACATTGGGCGACCTTTCTGGCGACGGCAAGGTGAGCATTACAGACATCGTGATGATAATCGACGTCATAGCCGGCACTATTACCGACGCTAACAAGGTAGCAGCAGCCGATGTGAATGGCGACGGCAATGTTTCTATCACGGACTGTGTGGCAGCTATCGACTTGATTGTAGCTGATTATGGTGGTGAAACGCCCGACGGACACGCTTGGGTTGACCTCGGCTTGCCGAGCGGCACACTTTGGGCGACATGCAACGTCGGCGCCAACAGCCCCGAGGAATACGGCGACTACTTCGCCTGGGGCGAGACAACGCCGAAGGACACTTACGACTGGAGCACGTACAAGTGGTGCAACGGCTCGTACGACACAATGACGAAGTACTGCACACAGAGCAGCTACGGCTATAATGGCTTTACAGACGACTTGACTGAGCTTCAGCCTGCGGACGATGCTGCTACGGCGAACTGGGGCAGCGGCTGGCAGATGCCGAGTCACGAGCAGAATCAAGAGCTCATCGACAGCAGGTACACCACAAAGGAGTGGACGCAGGTGAATGGCGTTTACGGCCGCAAGATAACGAGCAATAGTAACGGCAACAGCATATTCCTGCCCGCGGCGGGGTATCGCAACGGCACGGATCTCCGCAACGCAGGCAGCTACGGCTACTACTGGTCGTGTTCGCTCAACACCTCCGACCGCGCGCACTACCTACGCTTCAGTTCGAACAAAGACGAATTGTTAGACAGCTACCGCCTCAATGGTCGAAGTGTCCGTCCTGTTCGTCGCCTCCAGATGAACAGTAACGGCATGGTAACAGCCGGAGTTTCTGCGCCACAGTCCGCAAAGAGAAAGACTCATTCCATGCTCTCCGATACCGACTTCATTAGCGCAGCTAAGCAGGAGAATGTTCTGAACATCAGTCTCGACAACGAACGCCACTACACCGCCTTCCAGATGACAGTCAGCATGCCCGAAGGCATGACGCTTGGCCGTGCCACAATGGATAAGATGCGCGGTGCTGACCATTTGGTAACAGTACGCGACTTAGGCCGTGGACACTATCTCGTGGCTGGCTTCTCTGCTGACAACGAGGAGCTGATGGGCAACAGTGGATGCCTGCTCTCTATCATCACAGAAGGCCAGGCAGCAGAAGACATCATCATCAGCGACATAGAGTTTGCCACAACGCAGGCTGAAGCCTACCATTTGGCAGACGTGGCCGTCAGCGGCACACCGACTGGCATCAGGGCAATTGAAAATGGAAAATTGAAAATTGAAAATGGTGTCTATGATCTTCAGGGACGTCGTGTGACGAAGACCACAAAGGGTATATATATACATAATGGTAAGAAGACAATCATTAAATAATACGTTCACATGAAAAATCTTAAAGCATTATTGACATGGGGGCTGCTACTTGCAGCTACTCATGTCATGGGCTACACTATCACGGTAAGTCCCACACAGATTGAGACGGGACAAAGCACAAACCTCATCATCAATCTCAACAACACCGAGACCAACCTGACGGCTTATCAGATGAAGCTTTTCCTGCCCACGGGCGTTACAGTACAGAAGAAAGCCAACGGCAAGTATGCCTATACGTCAAATGCCGACCGTCTTGACCCAGACCTGTTTACTGTCACCGTGAAAGATGCTGCGGACGGTAGCGTGCTCATCGCGGTCTTCTCACCCGACAAGGATGTGATAGCAGGCACCAGCGGCGAACTGATTCGCCTGCCCATTGATGTTGCTTCCACGGTCACGACTTCCCTGCAAGGCAGCCTCAAGGAGATTGAGTTCACCGATGTCAACAATCAGGCGTACAACATCTCCGACGTGAACTTCACAATGACGATGGGAGGAGAAACATCTCCCAACATCACCTTTGCCGACCAGGCAGTCAAGGCACTCTGCGTAGCCAACTGGGACACAAATGGCGATGGCGAACTGAGCGAAGCAGAAGCTGCGGCTGTGACAGACCTGGGAGAAGTGTTCAGAGGAGATACAACGATTACTTCCTTCAACGAGATGCAGTACTTCACAGGACTTACAAGTCTTCAGGACAATGCCTTTAATGGCTGTACAAATCTGACATCCTTCATCATCCCAAGAAATGTAACATCAATTGGAGGCGACACCTTCCGAGATTGCAAAAACCGAGCATCTATCTCCGTGGCTGTAGGAAATACAAATTATGATTCGCGAGACAACTGCAATGCAATTATCGAAACAGCAACAAACAAACTATTATTGGGCTGTACGAACACGAACATTCCCATGGGAGTGACAAGCATCGGAGTCCGTGCGTTCCAATGGTGCAGGTTTACATCCATTGACATTCCGAATAGTGTGTCGTCAATTGAAGAGGACGCATTCAGCTGGTGCCCGAACTTAACATCCTTCATCATCCCAGAAGGTGTAACAACGATAGCGCCAATAACGTTCTATCAGTGCACTAGCTTAACTACTATCACTATACCTTCGTCCCTGAAGAATGTCAAAACTGGTGCATTCAGGGACTGCTCATCGCTCTCCAAAGTCATTGTGACGGATATTGCTGCATGGTGCGGCATCATCTATGACGGAGATGATTGGAATGGTGACTTCCCATTAGGCCGTGCCCACCATCTTTATAGCGACGAGAACACAGAAATTACAGAAGTGGTCATCCCTGAAGGTGTCGCAAGAATTGAAGCTCGAGCTTTCCGTGATGCAGAGTATGTTACTTCAGTAACACTTCCTAACAGTTTGACTTACATTGACCAACAAGCATTTCGGGGAATGAGTCACTTGACTTCTATTAATCTCCCTAATGGTCTTACCTCATTAGAGCATGATTTATTCTCAGGTTGTAAAGCATTGCCTACTGTTATTATCCCGAGTAGTGTGACCAGCATCGTCAATGCCTTCTGGGGCTGTACCAGTCTTACCTCTATGATTGTTGATGAGGAAAATACAACCTATGATTCTCGCAACGACTGCAATGCTATTATTGAGACTGCTTCAAACACTCTGATTGCCGGCTGCCAGAACACAATCATCCCCGAAAGCGTAACGAGTATTGCCTCCGATGCTTTCCGAGGCGGTTGCACCGGTACGACTCCTGTCCTTGTCATTCCTGCAGGGATAAGAGAAATAGGAGACTATTCGATTGATTATTGCACTGGCCTGACGGATGTCTGGTGTTATGCGACACAAGTTCCCAACACAAGCAGTAATGCTTTTTATGCTTCTTTTATTCAATATAAAACGCTCCATGTGCCTGCAGCTTCTTTGGAGGCTTACAGCACGACAGCACCTTGGAGCGACTTCGGCACGATTATAGCAATTGAAGAAGAACTTAATACAGAAAATGTTGACATCGCTTCGGCTGAAGATTTGGCAAACTTTGCTGCTCGTGTCAATGCGGGTGAAATCGCACTATCCGCCACATTGAAAGCTGACATTGACTTCACAGCATATTCAAATGTGATGATAGGAAACAACAGCTACTACAGAGGCGAGTTCAATGGCGCTGGACATAGCATCAATTTAGCGCTGAATCGCACATCTGAACATGCTGCGCTCTTCTATAGACTATCCGGCTATGTTCACGACCTCACTATTACTGGTACCATCACTACCTCTGCAAAGTATGCTGGAGGCATTGCGGGTGAGACATCCAATGCTACTATCGAACGATGCCAGAGCAGAGTGAATATCATCAGCACGGTTAACGGTGATGGCACACATGGCGGCATCGTAGGTGCAGCTCGCCCAGGCAGCATCATACGCGACTGCCTCATCAGCGGTTCCATTACCGGCAGTCAGACAAAGTGTTGTGGCGGTGTTTCCGGTTGGTCAGAAGGTTCAGTATCCATCACTAATTGTCTTATCACAAGTACATTCTCGGTAAGCACAGAGGATAGTGATAAATTGTCTCGCAACAGCTCCAATGTTACATCTTCGAACAACTATTTCCAGGGGACATGGGATGCTGCCAACAATTGTACCGATGTCACTCTGCTCACAGAGAATCAGGTAGAATCTGGCGAAGCATGTTATCTGCTTAACAATGGTCGCACAGATGACGACATGGTTTGGTACCAGACGCTGGGAGTAGATGATTGTCCTGTACCCGACAAACGTCGCTTAGCCGTCTTGTTCGATAATGGCACATACGTCAATGAGCAAGTAGTAAACATCACCTTTGCCGATGCAAATGTCAAGGCACTCTGTGTAGCCAACTGGGACACCAACCACGATGACGAACTGAGCGAAGCCGAGGCTGCGGCTGTGACGGATTTGGGAGAAGTGTTTAAGGATAACACAACTATCACTTCGTTTGACGAGCTGCAATACTTCACGGGACTGACCAGCATTGTCGACTATGCGTTCTATAATTGTAACAGTTTGGCATCTATCAGCATTCCAAACAGTGTGACCAGCATCGGCAGTCATGCCTTCGAAAATTGCACCAACCTGACCTCCATCACCATTCCAAGCAGCGTGACTAGCATAAGAAATAGCGCATTCTCTTATTGTAGCGCATTGACTGATGTCTGGTGTTATGCAGAGAATGTGCCAACGACAGAGAACGATGCCTTCAACAATTCACCCATCGCCTCTGCCATGCTCCATGTGCCGGCAGCATCCCTGGAGGCTTACAGCACAACTGCGCCTTGGAGCGGCTTCGGCACGATTGTGCCCATCGAGGAAGCTGGCATAGAAGTCACAGACATCTCGCAGCTGGATAATGTTGTCTATATTGAACCTATGGAGGCAAGGGCTGGTAATGCAAAGACGCTGTCTGTGAAGATGAAGAACTCAGTTCCGATGGAAAGCTTCGGATTTGACTTGGTGCTGCCTGAAGGCATTACCGTAGCTACCGATGAAGACGGTTTCCCGTTGGCCGAGTTAAGCACCGAACGGACAACCGCAAGGAAGACGGACGTCTTTTCTGCAAGCTTAAAGCCAGATGGTTCTTTGAATGTACAGGCATACTCCAGTAATAGGTATACTATCAGTGGCAATGATGGAGAAGTTGCACTCATTACTATCAACATCTCTTCCACACTAGAAGCAGGAGATTACCCAATCATCCTGGAAAACATTGCAATGGGCGATGCTTCTGCCACTTCCTACAGAGTAGAATCCGTCACATCGAAGTTGACAGTCCCATCATATATTTTAGGTGATGCCAATGGTGACGGTTATGTAGATGTCGCAGATCATACTGCCATATCCCATTGGATACTGGAACAACCAGATGCGTCATTCAATTTTAAGGCAGCCGATGCTAATTGTGACGGTTATGTAGATGTAGCAGATCACACAGCAGTTTCACACATTATCATCGACAGTGCTGCATTACCGACAAATGCAGCCCCAAGCCCCAAAAAGTTAGAACAAATAATAGAACCTGAATAAGATTAGAACATTACCAATTAAAATACAAAAATATTATGAAAAAAACAATTAAACTTGTTTACATGTGCCTTGTGGCAATGTTTTTGCCGGCACATGCCGAAGTGACCGACATTTCGGGAATGGAGGATGTGGTTTACATTAATCCTGTCAGTGCAACAGCCGGAAGCGAATGTGTCCTGTCTGTGAAGATGAAGAACTCAGTTCCGATGGAAAGCTTCGGATTTGACTTGGTGCTGCCCGAAGGCATTACCGTAGCTACCGATGAAGACGGTTTCCCGTTGGCCGAGTTAAGTACCGAACGGACAACCGCAAGGAAGACGGACGTCTTTTCTGCAAACTTAAAGCCAGATGGTTCTTTGAATATACAGGCATACTCCAGTAATAAGTATACTATCAGTGGCAATGATGGAGAAGTTGCACTCATTACTATCAACATCTCTTCCACACTAGAAGCAGGAGATTACCCAATCATCCTGAAAAACATTGCAATGGGCGATGCTTCTGCCACGTCACATAGAGTAGAATATGTAGAAACCTCCATTACCATCACAAGTCCTGGTGACGGACGCACGGTCCTCGATGAGAACTCAACGACAGCGCCTGCATTGGCCACTAATGTGGATGTCCGCGTGAAGCGCACCATCAACGCTAATGAGTGGAGCACCATCGTACTGCCTTTCGCCATGACTGAGGCACAGGTTAAGGCTGCTTTCGGCGACGATGTGCAGCTGGCAGACTTCACGGGCTATGACGTGATAGAGGAAAGCGGGAATATCATTGGGATTACCGTCAACTTTGATGAAGTGACGGCCATCGAAGCCAACCATCCTTACATAATCAAGGTAGGCACAGCCGTGACGGAGTTCACCGTGGATGGCGTGAATATAGAGCCAACAGAAGATGCTCCCTGCGTAGCTTT
>JAEEGF011234344.1_pt1 | contig 10514 bp, 9 predicted proteins | sample 9134171 | NCBI WGS metagenome assembly JAEEGF01 (sample SAMN16246542, study PRJNA631951) | gut metagenome | biome: gut microbiome; feature: rumen; material: AP-attached | host: Bos | place: Iran: Karaj | collected 2018-10 | reverse complement strand
GGTCGGAAAAAGGGAAATGCGTGTTGCCTGTGACGCCGACGTCCGGCAGATGCACTACTGTCGCGTCGCCGCCGTGGCGATTGACTGTCTCGGCCCAAAGCCGCGCCATTTCGAGACGTGCCCGCCAGCCGTCCGCATTCCATGCTTCGGTGTATTCATCCGCGATATAGTCGCCATAAAAAATGATGATGGGAATTTTCGTGAGCTTCAGGAAATCCGGCATCGGCACGGAGACGGCTGCGAGGTCGCCCATCGGATGCGTGGTCTTGACAGGCTGCGGCGTTTCCCCCTCGGGGAAGATGAATCCGCTGCCCGGCTCGTAGGCGACAACCCCCTTTACCTTGTCGCTCTTGATGACGGTGAGCCAGCCAATCCCCCCGCCCTGCGAATGGGTGACAAACACGCCCTCGCCGGACTTGTCAAAAACAGCCGCCATTGCGTCGCTGATCACGCCCGCGTCATAAGGGCCGGTGTTTGGCGTCATTTGCCGCAGATACTGATTAAGCGCTTCCTTCGTTTTGGAAAACTGTACGCCGTCAAAGTATCCCGGACTGTGGCTCGCATCGTCCCAATTTCCCACTCGGAAATTGCTGAACCAAAACTGATCGTAGGTATCCGCCGTCAGCGCCGCAGGCTGCGTGGATTGTCCTGCCTTGCCCCGTCTCGGCTGATCCACCAGATAGGTGCTGAAGCCGCGTTCAAGAAAAATATTCTGGAATCCGTCGCGCCCATCCGGCGTCGTCTCCCATGTTTTCGCCGACTGCCCCGCGCCGTGCAGGAACACCAGCGGATATTGCTTCGCGTTCGCCGGGCGCTGGTAAAACACATAGGCATGGTCTCCGTGCATCGTCTGACCGTGCTGATTCAGCGGTTTTTGAAAGTCCATCCGTCCCGGCGTTTCCGCCACTGTACCGCCCGCGAAGAAACTGCCCTGATCAACGATAGTGACCGGCCGCATCGCCGACGCCGTTCCCATGTACAGGCTTGCCGCCGCTATGGCGACGAGAAATTTACGTTTCATCTTCTTTTTCTCCCTTCTTGTCATTCGTCATTTGTTTTGCTATGATTGCAGTGTAGCAAACGGTAGCATCTACCGGTCAAGCGTTTTTTGAAAAATTTTTTTGGAGGATTCACGATGTACACGATGAAGGAGGTCTGCAGGGAAATCGGCATGACCTATGAAGGGCTGAAATATTATTGCAATCAGGGATTGGTCCCGAACGTGAAGCGTGACGGAATAGACCCGACAGAGGCGAACGGGACTTATTCGGCGGTTCTTTAATGAGTTTTCTTCAAATACTGTAAATCCCCGTACCAATAGGAGGCCGTCGTGCCGCCGTCCATCAGGAAGTCGCTGCCGGAGATGAAGCGGCCCCGTTTCGACATCAGGAACTCGGCCAGCTCGCCCACCTCGTCCGGTGTTCCGGCGCGGCCCGCAGGAGACTTCGCCAGCATGGTACGGTAGCCCTCGCCCCGCGGACCTTTCAGCTCGTGATTCGCCAGCGGCGTGATGATGATGCCGGGGCTGATGGAATTGACCGTCGCGCCGCGTTTGCCCCAGCGCGTCGCCTCGTACATCACGCGGAGCACGTTGCACCGCTTGGAATATTGGTAGGCTTTCAGCGTGTCGGTGATGGATTTCAGCATAGGCAGCCCCAAAAGCTCCTCAGTCGGCGTCGTCGCGAGCGCCGTGTTTTCCTCCTCGGAAAGCGCGCCGAGACGGTGGCCGGATTGGGACGAAATCACGACGCCGGAGCCGCCCTTGGCGATGATTTTTCCGAATTCCTCCAGAAGCACCGCGGTGCCGTAAAGGTCCACTTTCAGGATCGCTTCCACCGGCGCCTGCGAGGGGGAGACGCCCGCTGCGTTGACGACGTTCTGTATCGGACCGAAGTCTTGCGCGTGCTCGATGAGCGCGAGAATAGAATCCCGCGAGGAAATATCCACGGCGACGGTGCTCGTCTCAAAGCCCGCGTCCTCCAAAATCTGCGCCGCCGCGTCGGCACTTTCTTTTTTCAGGTCGCCGAGCACCACATGACGTCCGGCGCCGACCCGCCGCGCGATTGCCTGTCCGATGGCCCCCGCGCCGACCAGCACCACGACTTCTTTTTTCTTTTCCATAATCGCATCTCCTTAAATTTCATGGCGAACTGACTGTTACAGCTTCGCCGCCGCTTCCCAGAGCTTCTTTTGTTTTTGCCCCGGCTTCGGGGGCGGCAAATTTTTCAGCACCCGCGCCGGATTGCCGCCCACCACCGTATTCGGCGGAACGTCCTTTGTCACCACCGCGCCGCCCGCGATGACGGAATTCTCGCCGACGGTCACGCCCGGCAGGATCAGCGCCCGCGCTCCGATCCAAACGTTCCTGCAAAGATGGACGCCTTTGCATTTCAGCACGACGTGATCGTCAAAATCGTGATTCGTCGTGACAATCGTGACCTGCGGGCCAATCTCGCAGCCCTCGTCGATGGTGACGCCGCCCGCTGCCATCAGCGTCAGGCTGTGATTGATGAACACGTTTTCCGCGAATGTGACCTGTTTCGGGAAGTCGATCTGGATCGGCGTCATGATGTTGACCGTTTTCGGGATGCGGCCTTCAAACATCTCCTCATAAAGCGGTCGCAGGTTTTCCATTGTCGGGAACGCGTGATTGAGCTTGTGGCTCATCTGCGTGCCGAAATTCAGATGTTCGATGGCCGCGAGATAATACGGCTGCGTCATATCGACGGGGTCGCCGTCTTTCAGCATTTGGAATACTTCTTTTCCCATGTCGTTCACTCCTTCCTCAAAACGCCCCGGTCTTGATATGCGGCACATAGGGCGCCTCGAGAGCCTTGATTTCGTCCTCGTCGAGCTTCATGTCAAGAGCGGCGACGGCTTCCTCGATGTGCTTCACGCTGGTGGCGCCGACGATGGGCGCGGTGATGTACGGTTTCGACAGCATCCAGGCCAGCGACTCCTGCGCCATCGTGCGGCCGTGCGCTTTCGCCACCTTTTCAAGATTGTCCACGACCACCTTGTCCACATCGTTCGTCGCGTCCCAGACCATCGGCGAGACGTCGTCCACCTTGTTCCGCTCCGTGACCGTGCCCCACGGGTGCGCGCAGCGTCCGCCCGCCAGCGGGCTCCACGGCACAACGGCCATCTTTCGGTCGGCGCAGAGAGGCAGGATTTCCCGCTCTTCCTCACGGTAAATCAGATTGTACTGCGGCTGGAGGGAAACGAACTTCGTCCAGCCGTGTTTTTCGGCGATGTTCTGCATCCGCTCCAACTGCCACGCGAAAATCGTGGACGCGCCGATGTACCGCGCCTTGCCGCTTTTCACCACGTCGTGCAGCGCCTCCATCGTTTCCTCCATGGGCGTGTTCGCGTCGAGGCGGTGAATCTGGTAGAGGTCCACATAGTCAAGGCCGAGCCGCTGCAGGCTGTGGTCGATTTCCGCCATCACGTTCTTGCGTGATGTGCCGCCGCCGTTCGGACGACCGGGGCGCATCTCGAAATTGACCTTCGTCGCCACCACGATCTCGTCCCGATTCAGCCCGAAGTCCTTGATATACCGTCCCGTGATTTCTTCGCTGGTACCCATCTGGTACACGTTCGCCGTGTCGAAATAATTGACGCCGAGGTCAACAGCTTTCCTGAACATCTCTTTGCCGTCCTCGTAGTCCTTCGCCCACGGGAACACACCGTTCTCTTTGCCGGGCTTCCCGAAGCTCATCATGCCGAGACAAATCCTCGAAACGTCCATCCCCGTGCTGCCGAATTTCACATACTGCATAAATCGTCGCTCCCTTCGCTTCTATCAAGTTTATTTTCATCTTGCAAATTGATTATAACCGTCTATAATTGAAATATCCAATATAAAGGCTTTATAACCAATAGAATTTTTCTATCAGGAAAGGATTGCGCGAATGAACACAAAACAGATGGATTGCGTGCTGGAGCTGGCGCAGACAAAGAATTTCAACCGGGCGGCGGAAAACCTTTTCATTTCCCAGCCGACGCTGACTTATCAGATCAAAGCCGTCGAGGACGAGATCGGTTTCACACTGTTCGACCGCTCGGGACGCGGGGCTTCGCTGACTCCGGCAGGAGAGCAGTTTTGCACGACGCTGCGCAATGTCCGGAACGAACTGAAACGGGCGACGGAGCAGGGGCAGAATTTCAGCGCGCGCTATCGCACGGACATCACCGTCGGACTTCCGATGCGCTCGGCCATCTATTATCTGCCGCAGGCCATCGAGATATTTGAAAAGGAAAACGAGGCGGTCTCGGTGACGCCGCATTTCCTGCCGCTTGCCGAAGCCGCCTCGTTTTTGAAAGGCGAGGAAGATATCCTGTTCGCGATGGAGCACGACGTGAAGCATATCCCCGACGTCGTCCTGCACCCGCTTTTCGAGAGCCGCATCTATCTGATTACGGAAACGGCAGACCCGCTGGCGCAAAAAGATCTCGTCCGCACCGAAGATTTGGCGGGACGGACGCTGATGGTGGGCGGCGGCTCCCCGCCGCAGCTTCGCCGCGTCCAGCAGCGCGTTATTGAGGCGACGGGCGTCTCTTATTTCAACAGCGCGAACCATGACACGACGCTGACGAACGTCGCCGCCAGGAAGGGCGTCTGCCTCGCACCCGGCTTCCTGAACGACCAAAGCGGCGAATTTGCGTGGACGCCCTTCGACTGCGAGGAAACGGTACCCTGCGTGCTCTGCACCCACAAGCAGGAGCGCCGGAAGGAAGCGCTTGCTTTCGTCAAGCTGCTGCAGGGCATCTACAAAAGCCGCCCCGAGTTCCCCGTATAGGCGGCCCGCACACCTCGTATCGAAGCGTGCTTGTTCGCCGACAATCGGCTCGGTTTTGTAAACCTCGAACCGGAATATTACATCTTTTCGACAAGCCTTTTTCCCATCTCGACGGCCTTGCGGCAATCCTCCGGGAAATGCCTGGCACGCCATGCAGCTTTTTCCGCCTCCGAGAACACCTCGCAGACATATTTTTCATAGTCGTCAAACTGATAGGTATTGAAGGAATGCAGTACCAGCGGCTTCCGGAAATAATTTTCAAGGAACGCCTCAAAAAGCCCCATGTACTGTTGATAGCCGTCCCGGATCATTTCGTCCTCTTTCACGTTCATCGTGTAAACGCAGGCCGTCGGAATCTTTCGCTCTACTAAGTTCGGATAGCCGTGCTTGTACTGCATATACGGGAAGAAGAACCGCTCATAGAAGGAGTGGAGCTGCCCCGTGATCGTGCGGTAATAAATCGGCGAGCCGAAGACGACGGCGTCGGCTTCCCGCAGCTTTTCGAGCACGTCGTGAAGGCCGTCGCGCACGGCGCACCTGCCGTAGCTCGGGCCGTCCTTCCGCTTGCAGGCAAAGCAGCTCACGCAGCCCGTGTATTTCAGCCCATAGAGATCGATCCGTTCCGTCACGGCCTCGGGCGCGGCTTCTTTGACGCCCTCCAGCACTTTGTCCAGGAGTGTCGCCGTATTCTTGTTGCGGCGCGGACTTCCGTTGATGGCGTAGACTTTTTTCATGATGAACGCTCCCTTCATGTTCATAGATGAATTGCTTCTGCGTTCATTGTATGATAAACTCAACATAATGGAAAATACATTATTATTCATGAGAGGATAACCGAAAAGTTATGTTATCGCATAATCTGCGTATATTCCTGGACGTCGCCGATCGACAGAGCATCACCGAGACGGCAAACGCCCGCTACATTTCCCAGCCCGCCGTCAGCAAGGCCATACAGTCGCTGGAAAAGGAACTGAACTTAAAGCTCTTTTATCGTGACAAGAAAAACGGCATGATTCCCACCGACGCGGGGCAAAAGATCCTTTTGCTTGCGAGGCAGATGGAGGATTTGGAGAACCGGATCCGCCAGACGGCGTTTCGCGAGAACCATTTTATCGGCGGCAGGCTTCGCGTCGCCTCCGTTCCCGTCACCACTGCCGTCCTGCTGTCCAAAGCGCTCCGGCAATACCGCGAAAAGTATCCCTCAGTATCCGTAGAGATCAGGGAAGGGACGCCCGCAGCCGTCAAGAAGATGGTGGAAGAACACGCCGTGGATTTCGCCGTCACCTACGCGCCCTTCGGCAATCTGGCGACCGAGGTGCTCATCGAGGACGAAATGGTGGGACTCCTTCCGACGGATTCCCCGGAAGAAACCGTCGACCTGAAAAAAGACGCGGGGCGACTGGTTCTCTGCCGCGCCGGACTGGAAACGGCGATGGAAAAGCTGCCATCCCGATACAAGGAGGATTTCGCCCGCAGCCTGTTGGTGCAGGACGCTCAAACCGTTGTCCGCATGGTGGAGGAAGGAAACGGCGTCGGCCTCATCTCCCGATTCACCCTTTCACCGATTCCTCATCGTTTACGAATCTGCCCGGTCATTCCGGCCATCGAAACACAGATTGGGTTGATCGCCTGCGAGCTGGATGATCTGACGCCGGTCGCCGGAGAATTTGCACGGATGATACGGGAAATATCCAAAAATCTTCTTTGAGCAGTATTTTAAGCATTTGTTTTAAGCTACAAAATCTTAAACCAAAAACGTTCTTCGCTCCTGAAATTCATAATAAGAATCGGCAAGACTGTGGTATACTATTATTCTGTCAAGCAATAGCGCCTACCGGTCAATCGTTTTTTGATATTTTTGGGGAGGGTCCAATATGTACACGATGCGGGAGGTCTGCAAGGAAACCGGCATGACCTACGAAGGGCTGAAATTCTACTGCAACCAAGGGCTGGTCCCGAACGTCAAGCGGGACAAGAACAACCGCCGCGTCTTTGACGAGCACGCCATGCGCTGGGTGAAAAGCCTTTCCTGTCTGAAAAACTGCGAAATGAGCATCGCCGAGATGCAGCAATACCTCGCCTATTGCCTCGAAGGTCCGTCTTCGATTCCCGTGCGGAAGGAGATGCTGGCAAAGAAGCAGGACGCGCTGCGGGAAAAAATCAAGCTGCTGCAGGAGGCGGTGGATTACATCGACTGGAAGCAGCAGCTGTACGACGATATATTGTCGGGCAGGCAGGAATACCACAGCGACCTGATTCCGGCGGAAGAGTGAAAGGAGCAACGTCCTCTCATTTGACAGGAAGATAGAAGCAGGGTATACTGTATACAGGATTTGACTCCCTGTCTTTTCCTGTGCGGCCGGAAAAGGGGAAGCAAATGCAACGATATGCTTCTTTACGAAGCGGAGAGGCAGTGCGCTATGAAATCCACCGCCGTCGGTTATTCTTTGTGTTGCGGGCAACGCCGGCGACTATTTTATTGCACGCGAAGCCGCGATTTCATAAAAACAACCTTTTGCCACAAGTAATTGACGTTGTGGCAAAAGGTTATTTTTATGTTTCTCCACGAGGAAACAACGGAGGTAAGCGCGCATGACCATTTTTTCCTTGTTTACGCTTTTGGGCGGCCTGGCGTTTTTCCTTTACGGCATGAACCAAATGTCGTCGAGCCTTGAAAAAATTGCCGGAGAGCGTATTGAAGAGATTATTCACCGCATGACGAAGAACAAGCTGGCCGGGCTCCTTATGGGCTGCGTAATCACGATTGCGCTCCAAAGCTCGTCGGCGGTCACGGTAATGCTCGTGGGCCTCGTCAATTCGGGGCTGATGAATTTCGCGAATACGGTCAGCATCATCATGGGGTCGAATATCGGCACCACAATCACGGCATGGCTCCTGAGTCTCATCGGGCTTTCCGGCGATAATCTTTTCCTCCGTATGATGAAGCCGGAATCTTTTTCGCCCTTGCTCGCCTTTGTCGGCATCGGTCTGATGATGCTGTCCAAGACGCAAAAAAAGAAAGACGTCGGCAACACCTTCGTCGGCTTTGCCGTTCTGATGTACGGCATGATGCTGATGAGCGGCTCCGTGGCGCCGCTGGCGGACTCCCCCGATTTTGCGAGTCTCCTGACCGCCTTCCACAATCCGGTGCTGGGCATCCTCACGGGTTTTGCCGTCACCGCCGTCATTCAAAGCTCGGCAGCGTCCATGGGTATGCTGCAGGCCTTGTCCCTCACCAGCAACATCAGCTACGGCATGGCCATCCCCATCATCATGGGACAAAATATCGGCACCTGCGTCACCGCGGTGCTTTCCAGTATCGGCGTGGGAAGCAACGCCAAAAAAGTTTCCGTCATCCATTTGTCGTTCAATCTCATCGGGACGGCGGCATTTATGCTGCTGTTCTATGCGCTGCACTTCGCTTTCGATTTCACATTCGTGGATTGGCGAATCGATCCCGCGGGCGTCGCCCTTTGCCACAGCGTTTTCAATATCGCCACCACCGCGCTTCTGCTTCCTTGCGCGAACAAGCTGATAGCCCTGGCCGAGGCTGTCGTCAAGAGCGAGCCGGAGGCGCAGGCTGCTTTTTTGGACGAGCGCCTGTTTGAGACGCCCTCCCTCGTGGTGAACGAATGCAACAACCTGTCAGTGGACATGGCGGACATGGCAAAGCAGGCGGTGGAACAGGCCATCGCAAACCTGCACAGTTACTCCGACGAGAACAGCAAAGCCATCGGAAAGCTGGAAAAAGAAATCGACGTTTACGAGGATCGACTCGGCTCCTATCTGGTGCGGCTTTCCCAAAGCGCCCTTTCAGTCAGCGACAACCGAAAAACCGCGAAAATTCTCCATTCCATCGGGAATTTTGAGCGCATCAGCGACCACGCGATCAATCTGGTATTTGCCGCCAAGGAAATCGCGAAAAAGAACATCGAAATGTCAAAAGAGGCCTCGCAGGAACTCCATGTCCTGGAAAGCGCCATTTCCGAAATTCTCCAAATCACCACGGAAGCCTACGCGAAAGGGGACAATTCCCTGGCGGAGAAAGTGGAGCCTCTGGAGCAAGTCATCGACCTCTTGACAAACAGGATCCGGCTTCGTCATATCGACCGCCTGCAAGCAGGTATCTGCACGATAGAAAAGGGGTTCGCCTTCGCCGACATCTTGAGCAACTACGAACGCATTTCCGACCACTGCTCCAACATCGCCGTAGCTGTTCTCGAAGCAGACGCGGACGTCTTCGATCCCCATGAATATCTGCGGCAGATCAAGACAATGGACAACCCGCGTTTCCGCGATCTGTACACGGCGTATAAGGAAAAATACCCGCTGGGCGGTTCCACTCCACCCAAATAACCCTACCGAACCTCATGCATAGAATCCAAACGCAGCGTATCGATCCAAAAGCTTATACCGTAATATTTCCTTGCAAACTACATTCTCATTAATTTCTTTCCTGAAAATATAAAAAGACTGCCGCCGAAGATGTTTGTAATCTTCCTGCGACAGTCTTTCTGCGTTATTCCGCAATCCGTTCCAGGCTCGTGAATTTCGTGAAACGCTTCTCGAAGAACAACGTGATCGTGTCGATGGGGCCGTTTCGGTGCTTGGCGATGATGACGTCCGCCTGGTCCTTTCTTTCGCTGTCTTCATTATAATATTCGTCCCGGTACAGGAACATCACGATGTCCGCGTCCTGCTCCAGCGAACCGGACTCGCGCAGGTCCGAAAGCATCGGGCGCTTGATGGTCCTCGACTCTACGCTTCGTGAAAGCTGCGAGAGCGCGATGACGGGGACGCCGAGCTCGCGGGCCAGCGCTTTCAGCGAACGGGAAATCTCGGAAATCTCCTGCTGCCGGTTGTCGCTGTTCTTGCTCGATCGGCCCTGCATCAGCTGCAGATAGTCAATGACCACGAGGGAGAGCCCATGATCCGATTTGATACGGCGCGCCTTGGCGCGAAGCTCAGCGACGGTAATGCCCGGCGTGTCGTCGATATAAATCGGCGCTTTCGTCAAACGGTCGGATGCGATGATCAGCCGCTTCCAATCGTCGTCCGTCAATTCTCCCGCCCGAAGCGCCTGCGAGTCTATACCGCCCTCGGCGCAGAGCATACGCTGGACGAGCTGCACGTTGGACATTTCCAGCGAGAAGAACGCCACGGGCTGCTTCAGCTTCACCGCGACATAGGTGGCGATGTTCAGCGTGAACGCCGTCTTGCCCATCGACGGCCGCGCCGCCACAAGAATCAGATCCGAGGCCTGGAAGCCCGAAGTCAGGCGGTCGAGGTCGCGGAAGCCGGAGGCGAGTCCGGTCAGCGCGTTTTTCTCCTGCGAGCGCTTCTCGACTTTTTCAAATACGTCGATGACGAGCTTGCCGATTGGCGTGAACTCGAAAGACGTGCCGCGCCCCGTCACCTTCAGGATATCTTTTTCCGCCTTTTCCATCAGGTCGCCGATTTCCTCGACGTCCTCGTAGGCCATGCCCGCAATCTCTGTCGTCGTGTTGATCAGGTTCCGGAGCTGGGCCTTTTCCAGCACGATTTTCGCGTGATATTTGACATTCGCCGCTGTCGGCACGGCGTTCGCCAGCGAGGTGACGAACGCGATGCCCCCCGCCTTTTCCAGCTTTTCGCTCTTTTTGAGCTGCTCGACGACAGTGACAAGATCGGCAGCTTCGTCACGCTGGGTAAGCTCGACAATCGCCTCAAAGACGA
>JAEEGF010953728.1_pt1 | contig 10514 bp, 8 predicted proteins | sample 9134171 | NCBI WGS metagenome assembly JAEEGF01 (sample SAMN16246542, study PRJNA631951) | gut metagenome | biome: gut microbiome; feature: rumen; material: AP-attached | host: Bos | place: Iran: Karaj | collected 2018-10 | reverse complement strand
TGTTGAAATTCAGGTTCAGAGTGTGTACGATAGTATAGAATCGTTGCTTTCAACTAATTATGGATTATCAGAGACAGATATTTCTGAGATAAATTCTATTAAAAAGGAAAGAGACTACACTATCAGATTGATGGAGATTGTAGGAACTCTGTAGAGGGCATCGAACTTTATTGTTGGAGGTTGATGCCACATGGTAGCAATAATTGATTATGATGCAGGCAATATCAAGAGTGTAGAGAAGGCTTTTTCATATCTTGGTGCCAATACCGTTATTACCAGAGATCCTAAAGAAATCCTTAAGGCTGACCATGTTGTACTTCCTGGTGTAGGTGCCTTTGGTGATGCCATGGGCCGAATAAATGAATATGGCTTAAAGTCCACAATCAATAGCATTGTGGCTAATGAAACCCCATTTTTGGGAATATGCCTGGGCCAACAGCTTCTGTTTGATTCAAGTGAGGAATCACAAGGAGTTAGTGGCCTGGGCATTTTACGTGGAGAAATAGTCAGTATCCCCAAGACTGATGAACTGGGAAACAGCTACAAGATTCCTCAGATTGGCTGGAACAGACTGACCTTTCCACGTGAGGGCAGACTCTACAAGGGAATAGATCAGGGAGCTTATGTATACTTTGTTCATTCCTATTATCTTAAGGCGGCCGATAGGAGCATTGTTACGGCTACTACCGACTATTCGGTTACTATAGATGCTTCAGTTGAATCAGGTAATGTATTTGCTTGTCAGTTCCATCCGGAAAAAAGTGCTGATGTAGGAATGCAGATTCTTAGAAACTTTCTTGATGTTTGATTTGGGAGGATGAGCGAATGCTGACAAAGCGTATTATTCCATGCCTTGATGTTAATAACGGCAGAGTAGTTAAGGGTGTTAAATTTGTTGATCTTATAGATGCAGGTGACCCGGTTCTGGTTGGTGAAGCCTATTCCAAGGCTGGAGCTGATGAACTTGTTTTTCTGGATATTACAGCTTCTAATGAGAGACGTGCTACTGTTGCAGATATGGTCAGAGAAGTAGCCAAAAAGGTATTTATTCCTTTTACAGTAGGTGGCGGAATCAGAACAGTTGATGATGTTAGAGCAATTCTGAGAGAAGGAGCTGATAAGGTTGCTGTGAACTCGGCTGCTATAGACAGACCTGAGCTTATAGCAGAAGCTGCTGATAAATTTGGAAGTCAGTGTGTAGTACTTGCTATAGATGCCAAGAGAAGAGCTGATGGAAGTGGCTGGAACATTTACAAACACGGTGGCAGAATCGATATGGGCATAGATGCCATAGAATGGGCCAAAAAAGGAGTTTCGCTTGGAGCAGGAGAAATTCTTATAACAAGTATGGACTGCGATGGAACCAAGGCTGGCTACGATATTGAGCTCACCAGACAGATAGCAGAGGCTGTTGACGTACCTGTTATTGCTTCTGGCGGAGCAGGTACAATGGAGCATTTCTACGATGCTATTACAGAGGGCAAGGCAGATGCTGTTCTTGCTGCGTCCTTATTCCACTTCAAGGAAATGGAAATATGCGATCTAAAGAGATACCTAAAAGATAGAGGTATTTCTATAAGAATTTGATAAATGTACTAAGCTAATATTTGAAACGGAAGGTTTATAAGCAAATGGCAATGATCTCAAATGACTGGCTTCCTGCTCTTCAGGGAGAGTTTCATAAGGATTATTACAAGAAATTATTTGAATTTGTAAAAGAGGAGTATTCTACACATGTAGTATATCCTCCATCAGATGATATTTTTAATGCATTACATCTCACACCTCTTAAGGATGTGAAGGTTCTTATATTAGGACAGGACCCGTATCATGAACCTGGGCAGGCCCACGGATTATCTTTTTCTGTGCTTCCTGGTAAGGCAGATACGCCGCCATCACTTGTGAACATCTATAAAGAATTAAATGATGATATGGGCTGTTACATTCCTAATAATGGATATCTCAAAAAATGGGCAGATCAGGGCGTTTTGATGCTCAATACGGTTCTGACTGTTCGCGCTCATCAGGCCAATTCACACAAGGGAAGAGGCTGGGAGAATTTTACTGACGCGATCATAAAGGCTGTCAATGAACAGGACAGACCAATTGTATATATGCTATGGGGCAAACCTGCTCAGATGAAAAAGAGTATGCTAAATAACCCCAAGCATCTGATCCTTGAAGCGCCACATCCTAGTCCTTTATCAGCTTACAGAGGCTTCTTTGGGTGCAAACATTTTAGTCAGTGTAATGAATTTCTTGAGAAAAATGGTCAGAAGCCAATCAACTGGCAGATAGAAAACATTTAATAATTAGTACTTGCAATATGATGCGTTAACATGTTAAAGTCTATATTAAATTGTTTAAAATCTAAAGGAATCATGAGGAGAGCTATATTATGAAGAAACCATACGTAACCAAAGAACAGGTTGAAAATATCGTAAAAGATTTTCCTACACCGTTTTATCTCTATGACGAAAAGGGATTAGTAGATAATGCCAAAGCAGTATATGATGCTTTTTCATGGAATAAAGGCTTTAAAGAGTACTTTGCAGTAAAGGCTACACCTAATCCAGTACTTATGGAAATTCTTATGAAGTGTGGATGCGGATTTGACTGTTCATCCAAGACAGAGCTTATGCTCAGTGAGGCAGTTAATGCCAAGGGCTCAGACATAATGTTTTCTTCAAATGATACACCAGCTGAAGAATTTGTTTATGCAGATAAGCTCGGTGCTATCATCAATCTTGATGATTTCACACATATAGATTTCCTTGAGAAGACAATAGGCAAGATTCCTGAGACTATCTCCTGCAGATATAATCCAGGCGGAGTCTTCAAGATGAGCAATGGAATCATGGATAATCCTGGAGATTCCAAGTATGGTATGACCAAGGATCAGCTCTTTGAAGCATACAAGATCCTTAAGTCCAAGGGAGCCAAGAACTTTGGAATTCATGCATTCCTTGCCAGCAATACAGTTACTAATGAGTATTATCCTCAGCTTGCAGGACAGCTCTTTGAACTTGCTGTGGAACTGCAGAAGGAGACTGGATGCAAGATCGCATTCATCAACCTTTCTGGCGGTGTTGGAATCCCTTATCTTCCAGATCAGGAAGGCAATGACATCAAGGCAATTGGTGAGGGCGTAAGAGCGCAGTTTGAGAAGATTCTTGTTCCAGCAGGTATGGGCGATGTAGCTATCTTTACTGAAATGGGAAGATTCATGATGGCTCCATATGGTGCACTTGTTACTAAGGCAATCCATGAGAAACATATCTACAAGGAATACATCGGTGTTGATGCATGTGCAGTTAACCTTATGCGTCCTGCAATGTACGGCGCTTACCACCATATTACTGTTCTTGGAAAAGAAAATGCGCCTTTAGATCACGTATATGATGTAACTGGTTCACTTTGCGAGAATAACGATAAATTTGCTATAGATAGAAAGCTTCCAGAAATTAATAAGGGAGATTATCTTTTTATTCATGATGCTGGCGCACATGGCTTCTCAATGGGGTATAATTATAACGGTAAGCTTAAATGCGCAGAGTTATTATTACAGACAGATGGCTCTGTTAAGCTGATCAGAAGAGCAGAGACACCAAGAGACTACTTTGCAACTTTTGACGGAATGGAAATCGCAGATAAGCTTAACCAGATAATGGAGAGCGAGGGGAACTGATCTGTGACAGGATTAGCAGATTATGATTTTAAACCAATAAAGAGCGCTGTAGCAGCCTTCTTTGGCTGCTGGGCTTTACAGCAAATATCAGGGATTACCGTTAGAAACCCTCTAACGGTAGTCTTTTTTGTGGCCTTATTTTGGATGGCAGTTGTTCAGGATAAGATAAGACCTTATTTAATAAGTATTTCAGCAGCCTATGGAATTGGGATGACATTTTTGCTTAGGAACAGGATTACAGCTGGCTTTGACAGTAAGCTCTTTAAACTGATGAGCATTGCGATAGTTCTGTGTGGAATGGTATGTACATGCTATATTCTGGTAGGTTTCGTTATTTCAGTGTTTAGTGGCCAGAAGCGTAACGACGCTTTGCAGCAGGTCAGAAAAATGTTCCTGAACACTAAGCCTTCTTTTACTGGAATAAGAGCTGTTCTGATAATTGCTAGTTTATGTTTTGCATGCTGGTTTCCATATTTCCTATATGAATATCCAGGCATTATGACGGCAGATTCACTTGTTCAGTATGCTGAGTTTTTTGGAGTTGAGCCAGTATCCAATCACCACCCGATTGTACATACTCTTTTGATCAAGTTTTTTTGTGATATTGCGACTTCTTTTCATAAGGACCACCAGATAGGCATTGCATTATATACTTTGTTTCAGATGATCTTTATGGCTATATGCTGCGGAGTTTTGGTAACTCATATAAGGTCCAGAAAATTACAGATATTTGCAACAATGTTCTATGCACTTGTGCCATTTAATGGAGTATTTGTGGTGACTGTATGGAAGGATATCATATTTGCAGGAATCACAATGCTGTTATTATGCTGTGTTATCGACCTTAGAGAGTCTTATTCTAAAGGAAGCTCTGATGAAGGCGAGTGTAGTGATAATAGGACTACACTCATGTGGTTCACCTTCGCAGTACTTGGCATTCTATTTGCTTTATTCAGGTCCAACGCATGGTATGCATTTATTGTATGGACGCCATTTCTGCTGATAACATTTAAGAAAGATATTAAGAGAGCTGCATGTGCTGCGCTTATTGTTCTGGTTTCTGTTGTTATCATAAAAGGACCAGTCATGAGAAATGCAGGAGTAGCTCAGCCTGATATGGTTGAATCCCTGGCCGTTCCGGTTCAGCAGGCAGCAAGAATGCTTGTAGACGACAAAAATTTAGAGCCCAAGGATCAGGAGCTTATCGATAAAGTAATTGATACCACTTATATCAAGGAACTGTATGCACCTGACTTTGCAGATAACATTAAGGAACTGGTCAGAGCCGGTCACCCTGAGGAAATTGAAAATAATAAATCTGAGTACTTCAGGATGTATCTTAGAATGAATGCTTCTAACCCAGGAGAATCTATTAAGGCGTGGTATGACCTTAATGGTGGTTACATTAATCCAGATGTTTCCTATAGAGTAGGAGATATGGATGGCATTATGGGCAATGAATTTGGCCTTTTCTGGGATCCCATAATCGGTGGCAAAATAGTTGTTAAACTAAGGGAAATTGGCATGAAGCTGGGAGACTTTGTTCCGCTTTACGGCCTTTTATGGAGCATCGGCACTTATACATGGCTTCTTGTTATAGCTACAGGAATCTGCATCTATAAGCGTCAGGGCATACTGTGCAAACTTCTTTTGCTGATGCAGGTAGGAACACTTGTAATTGCTGCTCCTATGGTTGATTTCAGGTATGGCTATTCGATTGTTATGACTATGCCTTTGTGGTTACTATATTATTTGGGAAAAGAAACAGAGTATGGAACAGCTGATTGATTCATTTGGACTCTATCTTGAAACTGTCAAGAAAGCGTCAGTAAACACAATTTCATCCTACAAAAGAGATCTTAAGCGTATGGCACTCTACATGGAAAACAGAGGAGTGACGTCTATTACTGATGTTACTGAGGATAGACTGTTTGCATATATTAACTCAATGCAGGAAGAACACTGTGCCACAAGCTCGATCATCAGAAGTCTTACATCTATAAAGGCCTTTTTCAGATTTCTTTTGGAAAATGGCAACATTCAGGATAACCCTGCAGAGGCTATCAAGGCGCCCAAGGCTGGTAAAACAATGCCCAGAATTATGAGCGCCTATGAGATAGAGAGCCTTTTGTCTCAGGAATTTACAGATGATGCTATAGGGAAAAGAGATAAGGCTATTCTGGAGATTATGTATGCTACAGGGCTTAGAACTTCAGAACTTGTTGAGCTTGAACTTGGAAATATTGATATGAGCCTTAACTGTCTTAGATTTGGTCAGGACAGAGTAATTCCCTATGGCCAAAAGGCCAAGGAAGCCCTTAATGAATACCTGTTGTATGCAAGAGATGAAATGCTTGCTGATAAATCAGGTGACGAGCAGCATGTTTTTGTGAATTATAAAGGTATACCTATGTCCAGACAAGGACTCTGGAAACTCATCAAAACCTACGTAAAAAGAGCTGGAATAGATATGAATATTACACCATATTCATTAAGACACTCTTTTACCATGCATTTAATTGAGAATGGCGCAGATATTGGAGCAGTGCAGGAGATGATGGGCATTAGCGATGCTTCCACATTATCCAAATATGCAAGAGCAAAGGGCAAAAATAAGGACCCATATGAATGGGCCCGTATTAGAAACTGATTAAATTATACAAGTTCTGCCATTTCGAGGATGAGTCTTTCTGTATCATCCCATCCAAGGCAAGGATCTGTAATGGACTTACCATATACACCTTCGCCTATCTTCTGACAACCTTCTTCAAGATAACTCTCGATCATAACTCCCTTAACAAGAGACTTGATATCAGGATTAAGACTTCTGGAATGGAGAACCTCTTTGGAGATTCTGATCTGTTCCATGAATTTCTTATTGGAATTGTTGTGGTTACAGTCAATGATAGCAGCAGGATTAACAATCTCTCTCTGATTATAAAGCTGAAGCAAAAGAGAAAGGTCCTCATAGTGGTAATTAGGAATTGACTGACCATGCTTGTTACTGGAACCTCTAAGAACGCAGTGTGCAAGAGGATTACCATTAGTCTTAACTTCGTAGCCTCTATATACGAAGCAGTGCTCCTGTTGAGCAGCATAAACAGAGTTGAGCATTACAGAAAGAGTACCACTTGTAGGATTCTTCATTCCTGCAGGAACATCAAAACCGCTGGCCGTCATACGGTGAGCCTGATCCTCTACAGATCTGGCACCGATAGCCACATAGGATAAAATATCTGCAACATAGCCCCAATTCTCAGGATAGAGCATCTCATCAGCTGCTGTAAGTCCGGACTCCTCGATGGCCTTGAGCTGCATGTGACGCATAGCAATAAGACCAGCATGGAAATCTGTCTTGCCCTCTGGATCAGGCTGAGAAGTAATGCCCTTGTAGCCTTCGCCTGTAGTACGTGGCTTGTTAGTATAGATACGAGGAATCAGAATAAGCTTATCCTGAACCTTCTCATTTAACTTACCAAGACGTGAAACGTACTCGCAGACTGAATCTTCATTATCTGCTGAACAAGGTCCAATGATGACAAGGAACTTGTCACTCTTACCTGTGAAAACATCTGAAATCATCTTGTCTCTTTCAGCCTTAACAGCTGCAAGCTCCTTGGTGAGTGGGAATCTGTCCCTGATCTCATCTGGTGTAGGGAGCTTCTGTATATATTCAAAAGACATTTATTAAAATCCTCCTAAAAACATAAATCTTTTGATACTATAGCACTTTAAATCGTAAAAGTAAACTATAATCGTAATATAATTTTTTCGTCATCAGCATTTAAATTATATAGTCTGTTGACGTATTTATCCAGTGTTTTTACCATATTATCTACTGACTTCAAGCCGTCCTCGTTGGCTTTTTGGATATCCAGAGCAAGAACTGATATCTCTTTCATCGTACTGGTGTCACAGACAGGTATAGGAAGACTCTCCAGCACCGAACGAAGAACCTTCATGTTCTTGCAGATATGTCTGTAATAAAAGCTCATGGCAGAGGAGTTGAGTATTGCCATGATATAAGCATTACCATACCCATCTATATGAGGAATGATGATATTGGCACTGTTGAGAGACAGACGTCCCTGATCATCAAGTGCAACTATCGGCTCAGGAGCTATAAAGCGGTAGAACAGCTTATTTTTTGCCCTGTAGAATTTGGTAGGCGCTACCTGCTGATATTTATCAGGGTCAAATACTGTGTATGTATCTATCCTTTCTATCCTGTACTTCGAAATATCTTTGCCTTTAATGATTGGTTCACTGCCATCAAGCTTAGTGTCAAAAAGAACAGAAGAGTTCGAACCTGTGACGATTCCAAGGGCAAAATCAGCATTACCTTTTAAAGTAAAATGAGGAACAGAGTTCATTTTCTCAAGGACTCTGTACTGGGCTTCATCTGCAAGAATATTGAAATTGTTTGTGTTTATACGGGAAGCTGGAACTACAAAGCTTCTTATAAGACTAAGCTTTTTGATATTCTTTACTTCTTTTTTGTAAAAAGAAGATTTCACACCGCCTGCGTTAGATGCTCTGCTGATCCTCATTATGACAGAGGGGCACTGAACCTTATCAAACACTTCCCCAAGGTAACTGATACTGATAACATGCGAGTTATCTGTGATATATTTGCGAATCCCCTGATGATAATCAGATCCAAGTATAGTTTCTGGGAGAAGATAGGTCACTTCCTTGCAGCTTTCCAGGGCCTTTTCAATGAAAAGAGAAAATGACTCCGGCTTACCAGTTCCTTCGAAGGATACGAAGCTTTGCTTAATAAGGGATGAATTGTCTTTGGTAAAAGAATATCCCCAAGGTGGATTACCCAGTGCAATATCATAGGCCTTTATATCTGTATTAAAAAGAAAATCCCTGATTCTTATGTTATTCTGAAGAATTTCCAGTTCAGCTGCAGTAGAAATATGGTATTTAATAGCAAGGTTGATACGAGTAAGTATTACAGCCGTCTCATCTATGTCTATCCCATAAACATTAGAAAGAGCAATACTATCTGGCAGACGAAGCAGAAAATTACCGGTTCCACAAGCTGGATCAATAAATGTTTCGGTGCAGTAATCATGCTCTGATAAATCTGATAGAGCCTCATTTATGAGCTCATCAACAACAAAGAAAGGTGTGTAATAGGCACCAGTTGATTTCTTGGCCTGAAGGCCGCGAAGTGACAGATACAGCATGCCAAGAGTGTCTTCTGCAGGAACTAACTGTATAGGATATTTGTCTGCAAATTCGCATCCAGTGGGACCCTTGGCATCAGAAAGCTCTTTTAACAAAGCATCTGATAATTCGCTTCTAATGCCGGCTGAGTTCATAAGACTATTGGCATAAAGAAATAGCACGCTATTTACGGGATAATTTGAGGTTTCATTGTCACAAATCAGCGCCTTAATTGTTTTATAGTTAGGAGATGAATTATTGATATATGACTTAGGAATAAAGTTAGAAGACAGCCTTGATTTGTTGCGTCTCATTCGAAGAGCATCAGAGGATTCAAGGTCAGTACAAGCCTTTTCAACATCTTTTTTGGATAAACAAAAAGAAGCACCGGTTTTAACGGCGCGAAGTTTACCGAGCTTTATCCAGTTTTTGACGGTAGCTGGGCTGATACCAAGCATTTCAGAGGCCTCAGATACCGATAAATGCTCACTTTTTTCCATAATCAATATTATCCAGAAATGCGGGCTAAAAGTAAAGTAATATTTGGACTAATGTGATATTATGAGTAGTGCTGTAAGGGTGGAGGAGAGAATGAAAAAGAAAATCAGATATTTCGTACTTATATTTTTTATACTAATTATTGTATGCGCTGTATTGGCAGTTAAGGATACCAGGAAAAAGGAAATTGTAAGTTCCCAAAAGAATATAACTGTTGTTCAAAAAGCGGAGCATGTTGACGTAGATAATCCCAGAATTTTTGAGATGGATGACATTCTTTATAGCGAGAATGGTGATATTTACATGGACTTTCAGAGTCCGGAATATAATTATTACAGTACCAATTTCGATGGTACGGCTATGGCTGTCACTTCAGAAAAAAAGTTATATTATGTTGATGGCAAGCTTGAGCCTGTTTATCTGTCTGAGAGTAAAACAAGGGCTATCATCAGTAAAAAAGCCAATTTTGTCTTATATAATGACATGGATGAGCTGCAATGTGGATGCGTTTATGATGGATCCGCAGGAAGAAAAATACCCATACATTCTCGTAATATCCCGTTATATGACAGCGCTATCTCATCAAATGGCAGATATGTAGCGTTTTTCGATAAAGAACAGGGAGCAGTTATTAAGGATGTTCAGGATACTGATTCTTACACTATAGTCAGTAAAAAGAAGCTTAAAGCTGTTCATATTTCTCCTGATGGAGAGAGAGGTTTCTTTGAACTTTATGACGACCAGACTCATTTTGTGTTTAGTTACCACGATGGAGAACTCATTGAAGTGACCAGAGGCGGTTATTTCGACTACATCGTTAATGATGAGTGTACTGAATGCTTTGTTTATGATAATGACACAACCTATTATTATGACATCCACATGGAAACAGGCAAAAAGATACTTGATGAAGATCTTTTCACGGTACACTGCGCAAATGATCCAGTAGGAATAGATGGTAAATATTCCGTTATCAAAATAGCAGATGTAGAAACCTTCAGGGGATGTATTTTGGATACAATACAGTCAGCATACTATTTTTATTCCCCATATAAGAGCCCTGTTGAACTGGATGAATACAGAACTTATGACTATTTGGACTTCGAAGATGGAGTGGTATACAGGCTTTATGATAATGTTGAAGATTATC
>JAEEGF010170641.1_pt1 | contig 10514 bp, 8 predicted proteins | sample 9134171 | NCBI WGS metagenome assembly JAEEGF01 (sample SAMN16246542, study PRJNA631951) | gut metagenome | biome: gut microbiome; feature: rumen; material: AP-attached | host: Bos | place: Iran: Karaj | collected 2018-10 | reverse complement strand
TCGGGGCCAACGGCGCCGGCAAGACCACGACCCTGCAGACCATCTCCGGACTGGTCCGCCCGCAGAGCGGAAAGATCCTGCTGAACGATAAGGATATCAGCCGCGAAGCGACTGACAAGATCGTGAAGAGCGGTCTGGTCCAGGTCCCGGAAGGCAGACGTGTCTTCCAGCAGGAGACCGTTGAGGAAAATCTGATCCTGGGCGCCTATACCCGCAAGGACAAGGCCGGGATCAAAGAGGATCTCGAGAAAGTCTACGAGCGTTTCCCGCGCCTGAAGGAACGTCATCAGCAGCTTGCCGGGACGCTGTCCGGCGGTGAGCAGCAGATGCTGGCGATCGGCCGGGCGCTGATGGGAAAACCGAAGATCATGCTGATGGACGAACCGAGCATGGGTCTTTCACCGCTGCTGGTGCGCGAGATCTTCTCGATCATCCGCGAGATCAACCGCGATGGCACGACGATCCTGCTGGTCGAACAGAACGCCAAGATGGCGCTTTCGATCGCAAACCATGCCTATGTCCTGAAGAACGGCTCGATCGTTCTGGACGGCACAGGCGAGGAACTGCTGCGAAGCGAAGAAGTGCAGAAAGCATATCTGGGAGGATAATATGTACGTAAAAGACAGAATGGTTAAGGACCCGGTCTGTATCGGACCGGAAACCAAGATCTCCGAAGCTCTAAGCAAGATGACCGACTTCCACCGCATGCCGGTCGTAGATGAGCAGCATCATCTGATCGGGCTCGTATCCGCCGGAATGATCGAGGAAAGCACAGCGACCAAGACCACTTCCTTATCGATCTATGAGCTGAACTACCTGCTGCATAAAATGTCCGTCGACGAGATCATGGTCCGCGATGTCGTGACGATCTCACCGGATGCGCTGCTGGAAGAAGCGGCTGTCACGATGCGCAAGAACAACGTCGGCTGTCTGCCGGTCGTTGACCCGGAAGGGAAGGTCATCGGCATCATCACCCATAACGATATCTTCGAAGCCTTTATCGATCTGCTGGGCTATTACCAGAAGGGCGCCCGCTACGTCATTCAGGTCGATGAAGACAAGATCGGCGTGCTGGCCAGCATCTCCGCCTGTATGCGCGACATGGGCGCCAGCATCTCGAACCTGGCGGTCTACCATACCGTCCGCGGCATCGAAGTCGTCGTCATCGCCTCGAAGACCGACTGCAAGGAAGGTCTTGAAAAGGCGGGTTACAACGTGACCTCTGTAATCGAGAGAAACTGAAACTGAGAATAAAACGGCATTTCCTCATAAAGAAATGCCGTTTTTTCGGCAAGCAGAGCCTGCTGCCTGACAGATCATGAAAAAATGTAAGTATTTTCTGAAAACTCAGTTGAAATCTCGTGAAAATCTGTTACAATCAATACAAATCAAGGAAAAAGGATAGTAGTATCCAGACCGTTTGAAAGCGAGTCCGGCAGAGTGGGAGCGGATGAAACAGGCGGATACGAACGCACTTTGGAGATTTCCGGAGGAAAATGAGTATTCCGGAACGCGAAATCGGCGTTACAGATGAGGTGGTCTGTCTTTAGACAGGCAAGAAGAGTGGTACCGCGAACAGATCGTCTCTTTTGAGACGTTTTTTTGTTTCATCGGCAGAAAGGAGAGAATATGGACTGGGAAAACGTAAGAGAACAGTACAGGCAGTTTAGGGAAGTTCCGCAATCACAGGCGTGGTTCCGGGTCTACGACATCGGACACGATATCCTGGCGATCTACGAACCGTATCACTTTCAGGAAGTGATCTCCTACCTGATCAAGGGCGATCAGAAAGCACTTCTCTGGGATACCGGGCTCGGTGTCGGCGATATGAAGAAATGCGTCGGCGAGCTCTGGGACAAGGATTACATCGTAGTCAATTCCCATCACCATTTCGACCATATCGGCGATGACTGGCAGTTCGACAAGGTCTATGTCTTCGATCATCCGGATATGATCAAGGCCGTGACGGAGCCGCTGGCAGACAGCTACGTGCTGCCGCAGTTCACGGACGACCAGTTCGCGGACAACGCGCCGATCCGCTCGCATACCTATGTATGGCATCCGGTCTGTTATGAAACCTTCTCCGAAGGGGAGGTGTTCGATCTCGGCGGCCGACGATTCCGGGTCATCCATACACCCGGTCACGCAAAGGATGCGATCATGCTGGTGAATGAAGAGGAGAAGATCCTCTTCACCGGGGATACCTATTATCCTGCACCGCTCTACTGCTTCGAAGACACCTTCGACGACTATGTCAAAACGATGAAGAGGCTTGCGGATGAGTATTCCGGCTACCTGCTGGTCACTTCCCATAACGAGCCTTACCGTCCGGGAAGCCTCTTCCCGTCGATCTACGAAGGATTCGTAAAGATCCAAAACAAAGAGATCTGCCCCGTCAGAGAATTCGGGGAAAGAGAAATGTACGAATTCGATACATTCTCGCTGATAAAAAAGAAGGAGAATAACTAAAATGAAAAAACTGATCACGATCTGCCTGACACTCTGCCTCCTGTTCGGACTGGCAGCCTGCGGTTCCTCTTCCAACAACAACACTCCGGCCAATCCGCTGGATGACGCTCTGCTGACTTCCGGCAAGATCATCGTCGGAACGTCCCCGGACTATCCGCCGTTTGAATCCCTCAACGCCGCCGGTGAAGTCGAAGGCTTCGAAGTCGACCTTCTGAATGCGGTCATGGAGATCTTCAACGAGCAGAACGGCACGAACTACACGATCGAACTGAAACAGATGGACTTCTCGACCATCATCTCCGCCCTGCAGGCGAATCAGATCGATATGGGCATGTCCGGCTTCACATACTCTCCTGAAAGAGACTGCATCTTCGCGACGCCGCACCTCGTCTCCAAGCAGGTCATCGTCACCAGAGAAGACACCGGTATCAACGGACCGGAAGACCTTCCGGGCAAGAAAGTCGCTGCCGGCACAGGCACGACCGGTGCGGAAGCTCTGGGCGAAGTCATCGGTGCGGACAACGTCCTTTATCCGGGTGACTACACTGTCATGTTCCAGTCCCTGGCTGCCGGCCAGCTGGACGCTGTCGTTGCCGACGAGGCAGTCGGTGACAACTATGTTGCCGAATTCGGTCTGAAAAAGTGCGAAACGACGCTTATCGATGAGGAAATGTCCTTCATCATCAAGACAGGCAATACCGCTCTTGCAGACGCTTTCAACAAAGCGATCGAGGAATACATGAAGACAGACGCTTACAAGGCGCTTCTGGAGGCCTACGGGCTTTAATCCATGTGGGAAACCATCGTAAAGATCTTCGCGCCTGAGAATATCCTGTTCATGCTGAGAGGCATGCGGATCTCGATCATCGTCGCCATCTGCGCGGTGCTGATGGGTATCGTCCTCGGCATCCTCGGCGCCGTATGCAAGATGTCCAGATCGAAGCTCCTGCGCATTATCGGCAACGTGTACGTGGAGTTCATCCGCGGCACACCGATGCTGCTGCAGCTCTCGTTCTTCTATCTCGGCATCCCGATGCTGTACCAGATGATCACCGGGAACTATCTCGAAGTCAACCCGCTGCTCATGGGCATCCTGGCGATCGGGATCAACTCCGGCGCCTACAGCTGCGAGCTGATCCGCAGTTCGATCAACGCGATCGATAAGGGACAGTGGGAAGCCGGCATGTCGATCGGTCTGACCCGTTCCAAGATCCTGAAGAAGATCATTCTTCCGCAGTCTTTCAAGCGCATCATTCCGCCGCTTACCAGCGAGTTCATCACCCTGATCAAGGACTCGAGCCTTGTTTCCACGATCGGCGTCATCGACCTGATGAAGTCCTCCAACATCCTGGGAGCGAGATACTACAACTATTTCTTCCCGATGATCGGAGCGGCACTCATCTATCTCGTGCTGACGCTGACGATCTCAAAGTTTACGGGAAAACTGGAAAGGAAGCTGGCTGAAAGTGATTAGGATCGAACATGTATACAAGAAGTTTCCGGGCGTTGTCGCGCTGGATGACGTCAGCATCCGGATCAAAAAGAACGAGATCGTCTGTCTGATCGGTCCGTCCGGTTCCGGCAAATCGACGCTGCTGCGCTCGATCAACGGACTGGAAAAGATCGACAAGGGCGAGATCTACTTTGGTGATGAACTGATCAACGCGGATAACGAGGAGCAGATGTGCAAGGTCCGCACGAAGATGGGCTTCGTCTTCCAGCATTTCAATCTGTTCCCGCACCTGACCGTCATGCAGAACCTGACCCTCGGTCCGACCGAAGTTCTCGGCATGTCCGAAGAGGACGCCAAGAAGGAAGGCATGCGCCTGCTGGAACGTGTCGGTCTCGAAGACAAGGCGGATCAGTACGTCAACAAGCTCTCCGGCGGCCAGAAGCAGCGTGTCGCGATCGTGCGTGCCCTGTGCATGAAGCCGGAAGTCATGCTGTTTGATGAACCGACCTCGGCGCTCGATCCGGAAATGGTCAAGGAAGTTCTGGACGTTATGCGCGGCCTCGCGGAAGAGAATATGACGATGGTCATCGTTACGCACGAAATGAACTTTGCGAAGGAAGTCGCTTCCCGGATCGTCTTCATGGACGGAGGCAAGATCGTGGAAGAGAATACTCCGGAGGAATTCTTCCGGGAACCGAAAGAGGAGAGAACAAAGCTCTTCCTCAGCAAGGTCCTTTAAACAGAAACGACAAAAAGACTGTTATGCAGTCTTTTTGTTTTATACAATTGTCTTTCGGTTGACAGAACATCGAACGATTGCTATATTGTAGCAGTATCAATAGAGGTAGCGGTGCAGATGAGTACCTTTCGGAGCAGGCATGCGACGAAGAAAGGGAAAGGCAATCACCGCCGAACGGACGAACGCGGCAGCGGTCCTCCGTGGGGTTACGGAATAAGATCCGCAACACTCCTGCAAGATGCAGAGGCGCTATGTCAAAAGGAGATACGATCCGCCGGGCATAGCCGGCGGTTTTTTAATAGGCCGCCTCACCGGAATTATCGAAAGAAAGCAAATCATTCGGAGGTTGGTTATGACAGAAAAAAAGAGATCCCGCTTTCAAGTCCCGCACACTTACGTCCTGCTGCTGGTGATGGTCCTGATCTGTGCCGTTCTGGCACTGATCATTCCGCGCGGCGCATACGAAACAGCTGTTGACGCAGCGACCGGCAAGACGATCAAAGTCCCGGGAACCTTCCAGTACATTGCCGGAGGCAGTGCGCTTGGCTTCTTTGACGTGATGAAGGAATTCATCTTCGGTATGGAGAGCTCCTCCGATATCATTTTCTTCATCTTCATTCTCGGCGGCGCTTTCACGATCGTCCAGGATACCGGCGCCATGGCCGGCGGCATCCATGCGCTCGTCAGACGCTTCGGCAAACAGCAGAACCTGATCCTGCTGCTGTTCATCTTCATTTTCTCGGTCTTCGGCGGAACGATCGGCATGGCGGAAGAAGTCATCGTCTTCGTACCGCTGGTCGTCATGCTGTGCAAGCAGTTCAAACTTGACCGGATGGTCGCGCTGGCTGTCTGCATGATCGGTGCCCGTGTCGGTTTTACGACCGGTCTCATGAACCCGTTCACGGTCGGCGTTGCCCAGGGCATTGCCGGTCTGCCGTTGTATTCCGGTATCGTATTCCGTCTTATCTGGTACGTTCTGATCCTGATCGTTACCTGCGTCTATATCCTGCGCTACGCGAAGAAGATCCAGGCAGATCCGACTGCCAGCATCATGTACGGTGTTTCTGTCGACGAAGACGAAACGGTCGATGAAGATGTGCAGATGACCGGCCGTCACGTCGCGGTCCTGCTCCTGTTCTTCGCAACGATGGTCTTCATGGTCTTCGGCGTCTTCATGTACGGATGGTATATGGAAGAGATCGCCACGATCTTCCTGATCATGGGCATCCTTGCCGGTCTGATCGGCGGTCTCGGCGCAAACGGCACCGCGAAATCCTTCGTAAAAGGCGCAAAGGATATGACCTATGCAGCCCTGATGGTCGGTATCGCAAAGGCGATCCTGCTCGTTCTGCAGGACGGCGGCATCATCGATACGATCATCTTCGTATGTGCCGGCGCTCTGGAACATCTTCCGAAGCTCATTGCCGCCTGGGGCATGTATGCTTTCCAGCTGATGCTGAACTTCTTTATCCCGTCCGGTTCCGGACAGGCTGCGGCGACGATGCCGATCATGGCGCCGCTGGCGGACATGCTGGGCATCACCCGTCAGACTGCCGTCCTCTGTTTCCATTACGGCGACGGTTTCACCAATCTCGTCGTTCCGACGCTTGGCTCCCTGATGGGTGCGGTCGCGGTCTCCAAAGTTCCGTTTGACCGGTATCTAAAATGGGTCACACCGCTCTGCATCCTCTGGTGTCTCATCGGCCTGGTTTCCGTTACCGTAGCGGTCCTGATCGGTTTCGGACCTTTCTAAGGAGAAAACAATGATCTATTCACAGGAACTCGATGCGCAGGTGCGCGGCATCATCGACGATCATCGCGATGAAGCGCTGCGCTTCTGGCAGGACCTCGTCAATCACGAGGGACAGCACGGCGAAAAAGAGCGCCTTCTCAAAACTGCAGCGTTTCTGAAAAACAAATTCGAGGAACTCGGTCTGCAGGCGGAACTGCTGGATGCCGGAGAGATCAATGCCCCGGTCGTGACAGCGGTCCTGAATCCGGATGCCCCCGGAAAGCCGGTCGTTTTCAGCGGCCATTACGATACGGTGTTTGCGGCCCTTTCAAGAGGAAAAGATCCGTTCCGTGTCGAGAACGGGATCGCGTACGGTCCCGGCTGCTGCGATATGAAGGGCGGGATCGCGATCGCCTATTATGTCGTCAGGACCCTGATCGAACTCGGTTTCCGCGACCGTCCGGTCCGTCTGTTCTTCGTCGGTGATGAGGAAGTCAATCATATAGGCGGAACGGCGATCTCGCTGATCAAGGAATATACAAAGGACATCCTGGTCGCCTTCAACATGGAGAACCGCTACGAGAGCGGGGAAGTCTGTGTCGGCAGAAAAGGCGACTATGAATACAAAGTCATCACGCACGGAGTCGGTTCCCATCCGGGACATGCTTTCGATGCCGGCAGAAACGCGATCGAGGAGATGGCATACAAGATCATCGATCTGCAGAACTGCACCCCGAAAGAAAAGGACCGCGATTTCTCCGTCAGTGTGGACACGATCCGCGGCGGAACGGTCACCAACGTGATCCCGGACCAGTGCGAGGCGATGGTCGATGTCCGCATCCGCTCCATGGAAGCCCTCGCGGAAGCGGAGAGAAGGATGAATGCCGCTGTCAGTCAGCAGCACGTTCCGGATACGACGACCGAACTGATCCTGATGGACGCGATGCCTCCCTTTGAGAATACACCGCAGGTCAACGAAGCCTACGCGAGCCTGAAAGCGGTCAGTGACGCGATCGGCAGCAACGTCACCGGTTCGATCCAGGTCGGCGGCGCTTCCGATTCGGCACATATGCCGGTCGGCACGAAGATCGTCTGCCAGTGCGGCGTCATGGGCGGACTGACCCACAACATCGGCGAATATGCACGGCTGGACAGCCTTTACGAAGGCATCCGCCTGTTTACCTTCGCTGTGCTGAATCACGAACTCTTCGCATAATGAAGGAGCCGGAAACAAACGGCTCCTTTTTCTTCGGTTTGGCATACAATAGTATCTGTAAGAAGAAGAGGTATACTATGCCGAAAGTCAGTGTGATCGTGCCGGTCTACAATGCCGGCAATGCGGTTCGGAGATGTGTCGAGAGCATCCTGAATCAGGAATATAAAGATCTCGAGCTCATCGTCGTCAACGACGGTTCCAAAGATGATTCCGGAAAGATCCTGGATGAATATGCCGCCAAAGATCCGCGGGTCATCGTGATCCATAAGGAGAATTCGGGTGTTTCCGATACCCGCAACCGGGCGCTGGATATCGCGCAGGGCGAATATGTCCAGTTCCTTGACGCGGACGACTGGATCACGACCGATGCGACCAAATCCCTGGTCCGGGCGATCGAGGAGAACGGCGCCGACCTGGTGGTCGCCGACTTCTACCGCGTCGTCGGGGAGAATCTGGCGAAAAAGGGCAGTATCTACAACGCGAAGCTTCTGACCCGCGATGAATACGCGCAGTGGATGATGGAATCTCCGGCGGACTACTATTACGGCGTTATCTGGAATAAGCTGTACCGCCGTTCGCTGATCGAAACGTATCATCTGCGGATGGACAAAACGCTGAGCTTCTGCGAGGATTTCGTTTTCAATCTGGAATACCTTCTGCACTGCAAAACAGTTTTTCCGCTGCAGATCCCGATCTATTACTATGTGAAGACCGACGGGTCGCTGGTCGCCCAGAACCTTGATCTCGCCAAGATCGTCCGGATGAAGACCAGTATCTATGAATACTACGACAACTTCTACCGCAACATCCTGAACGAGGAGGAGTATTCGCAGGAGCGCATCAACATCGCCCGTTTCCTGGTCTCCGTCGCCAACGACAATTTCGTCGTTCCGATGATGCCGGGCACAAAGAAACTCGGGGACGAGAAGGTATCCGTCTCTCTGGAGGTATCCAAAAACCCGGACCCGATCGCTTCGACCTACTATGTGAACAAGCTGTTCGACCGTTACCTCAACACGATCGCGCAGAAGTATAATCTCGACATGAAGGACATCCGTGTATTCTATGCCCTGCGGGAAGCCGGTGAGACCAGTTCCCAGAAGGATCTGGCCGATTTCTGCGGCTATCCGCTGCCGCAGGTCATCCTCTCGCTGGAGAAACTGTCCCTGAAGAAGATCATCAATACCGAGATCAGCCTGAACGGGATCACGACCACGATCAACGACAGCGCCGCCGAGCTATCCAAAGACATCGACGATGCCCTGAAAGACTATGCCAGCGTCGTCTTCGAAGGCTTCTCTGAAGAAGACCGCGAGCGTTTCGAACGCGACAGAATACGTATTTATTACCGGATCAAACAGGTCCTGGAGAATTATGAATCCTGATGAGGAACTGACAGTAAAGGAATGCGCGAAACTGTTCGTGGGTGCCGATAAATGGCATGTCCGCGGTTTTCCGGAGAAAGGAGTCCCCGGTCTTAAGCTGGCGGACGGTCCCTCCGGTCTGCGCATCGAAAAAAGCAATGCCCTCGGTTTTCCGGAATCCGTCGAGGCGGTCGCCTATCCCTGCGCCTGCGCGTTAGCCTGCAGCTTCGACCCGCAGCTGATGAAGGAGCTGGGAAAAAGGCTGGCGGAGGAATGCCGGCGTTACGGCGTCGATATCCTGCTCGGACCCGGGGTCAACCACAAACGCAGTCCGCTGTGCGGACGCAATTTCGAATACTTTTCCGAAGACCCGATCCTGTCTTCCGAACTGGCTTCCGCCTATATCGAAGGCCTGCAGGAGAACGGCATCGGAACTTCTCTGAAACACTTCGCGGGAAACTCGCGGGAAACGGCCAGAATGGTCGAAAACAGCGTGATCGACCAGCGCACGCTCCACGAGCTCTATCTCCGCCAGTTTGAGCGCACGGTCCGCAAGGCGCAGCCCTGGACCGTGATGGCAGCCTACAACCGTCTGAACGGAAAATACTGCACCGAAAACGAAAAGCTGCTGCAGCAGAAACTGCGGAAGGAGTGGAACTATAAAGGCGTCGTCGTTTCCGACTGGGGCGCTCTGAGCGACCCCGTGAAGGCACTGAATGCCGGAACGGATCTTGAAATGCCGGGCGGCGATCACGGCACTTCCGACGCTCTGTACGAAGGGATCAGCAACGGAAAACTCAGCGTCGATACGCTTCGTCAAAGCAGCGCCAGGATGCTGGAACTGATGGAGAAGTGTGCCGGCAAGAAAGCGCCGGACTACGACGAAAAGGAGCACTATGCCTTTGCCGAAGAACTGGCGGAACGAAGTATCGTCCTTCTGAAAAACGAAGGCATGCTGCCGCTCGATAAAGATGAAAAGATCGCTGTGATCGGCGCCCTGGCGGAGCATCCGCGTTTTCAGGGGACCGGTTCCAGCAAGGTGAACTGCCCGGATCATGACTGTCTGCTCGATGCGCTGGAAACAGACAGGAAAGCGTACAGCTATGCCCAGGGGTATCATCTGCTTCTGGATACGGAGGATCCGCTGCTGAGTGAGCAGGCGGTCCTGACAGCCAAAGCCTGCCGGAAAGCCGTGATCATGATCGGTCTTCCGGAAGGAAAGGAAGCGGAAGGTTACGACCGCGAGAATATGAAACTGCCGGCAAGTCAGAACAGGCTGATCGAAAGGATCTGCGAAGTCTGCGAAAACGTGACGGTCGTTCTGCAGTGCGGCGCACCGGTCGAAATGCCCTGGGCAGACAAAGTGCAGGGGATTGTGATGGCTTACCTCAGCGGCTGCCGCGGCGGGGAAGCATTGAAACGCATTCTCTACGGCGAGATCAGTCCCTCCGGAAAACTGGCGGAAAGTTTTCCGCTGTCGGAGGAAGATGTTCCCTGCGTCCGTTATTTCCGGAACGATATCTTCCGCTGCGAATACCGTG
>JAEEGF012196805.1_pt1 | contig 10515 bp, 9 predicted proteins | sample 9134171 | NCBI WGS metagenome assembly JAEEGF01 (sample SAMN16246542, study PRJNA631951) | gut metagenome | biome: gut microbiome; feature: rumen; material: AP-attached | host: Bos | place: Iran: Karaj | collected 2018-10 | reverse complement strand
GATAGTCGTTGATGTCGTCACTTGCGGCCTCTACTTCTACAAGGGCATTCCTTTCAAGGCATCGCTCTATGCACTGTACGTGGTCATCGCCATCTTCGGCTATCGCAAGTGGCGTCGCATGATGCAGCAGGCGTAGCGTGCTGCGCTATGTCCCCGCTTGGTCTCCTCAAATGAAAAGATTGGGTTGAAAGGGCCCATGCTTCGATGTTCTACGAAGATGCCCCTGTTGTTGAAAGAGCAATGCTTCGTCAGTTAGCGAGCATTGCTCTTTCGCTTACAAAGCATTGTGTTTTAACTTGCAAAGCATTGCTCTGCAGGTTGTATCTCATTGCTTTACGTGTCACAAAGCATTGCTTTTAAGGTCGCAAACCATAGCTTTTTGGCAATAATGATACGTCTGTTGACCCACTGACCTCGGAGAGGTCGAATTTGAGAATCCCCAGGTCTACTGACCTGGGGATTGAAAATCCCGTGTTAGGATGTCGACTTCGAAGATGTCGTACGTAATGAAGGCATAGCTAGGTGCGACATCTTCGAAGTCTTTTTTTATGTTCCTAGCAGCAATTGTCCCCAGGTCGGTAGACCTGGGGTTACTGATATTGCGACTTCTTCGAAGTCTTTCTGCCTCCTATAGGTCAATGGATATATTATTCCATAGCGTTATACCCCTGCAAAGCATAGCTTTGTGCCTTGCAGAGGTATGAGGCGTAGCCTGTAAAGCAGTGTGTTGTAAAAAACACCGACAATCGAAAAGAATAACGTCAGATTCTTTTGTTTTTAGTGGAAAAACACTATCTTTGCAGCATAGATAAAGAACAAGGATATGAAACGATTTGCATTTAAGATGTTCCTCAAGCCTGGCTGTGAGGAGGAGTACCAGAAGCGGCATGCCGCCATCTGGCCGGAACTGAAACAGATGATCAAGGAGCAGGGCGTGGGTAACTACAGCATCTACTGGGACCGCGACACCAACATTCTCTTTTCCTATCAGGAGTGTGCCGGCGAAGGTAACTCGCAGGACACGACCGACGTGGACCCCATCACGCAGCGTTGGTGGGACATGATGGCCGACATCATGGAAGTAAACCCCGACAACTCGCCCGTGACGATACCCCTGCCGGAGTTGTTCCACATGGATTGAGGCATGCGGAGTAAGAAGTTTGTGGAATAAGAGGTTGTGTAATAAGGAAAAACGCCTTCAGGCTTTCTTGAGCTTGAAGGCGTTTTCGATGCTTGACACTTCGGCTGAGAAGGCACTGTCGGTCTTCAGCCGCTGTTCGACCTGCGTACAGCTATGGAGAACAGTGCTGTGGTCGCGGCCTCCGACGAGTTTGCCGATGCGTGCTGCAGGCATCTTCGTGTACTTCTGTGCCAGATACATCGACACTTGGCGTGCCGTGACGAGTTCGCGCTTGCGGCTCTTGCTGCCAACGGCCGCTGTGGTGACGCCGAAGTGGTTGCAGACAGTCTCAAGGATGTCATCGACGGTCAGCGGATGGTCATCGACCTTCATGGCGCGCTTCACGATACGCTCAGCCAGGTTGACATCAATCTTCCGATTATAGACCACGCTGTAAGCCATCAGTGAGTTGATGACGCCTTCGAGGTCGCGCACGCTGCCATTAGCGGTCTGTGCCACGTAGAGGATGACCTCCTCGGGTATCTGCAGTCCGTTGCGGCGAATGATGCTGCGCAGGATGTCCTCGCAAAGCTTGGTGTTGGGCTTCTCGAGTTCGGCAATGAGTCCGCAGGAGAAACGTGTGATGAGTCGCTCGTTCATGCCTTGCAGATCGACGGGTGGTCGGTCGCAGGCCAGCACGATGCGCTTTCCGTTGCGGAAGAGGTGGTTGAACACATGGAAGAACGTGTCCTGCGTTCCTTTCGCAGTGATCCACTCCTGCACATCGTCAACGATGAGCAGATCAATGGTCTGGTAGAACTTGATGAAATCATTGATGGTGTTCTGCCGGGTGGCATCGACATACTGCACCTGGAACAGGCGGGCACTGATGTAGAGCACGCGCTTCTGCGGATAGAGTTGCTTCGTGCGGTTGCCGATGGCGTTGACGAGGTGAGTCTTTCCACATCCCGACGGGCCGTAGATGAACATGGGGTTGAACTGCGGTGTCTGCGGATGCTCGGCAATCGACATGCCAACGCTGCGAGGCAACTTGTTGCTATCGCCTTCGATGAAGTTGGAGAATGTCTGATGCGGATTCAGCTGCGAGTCGAGCTCATCAGCAGGTGCAACGCCGTCGAGAATGTTCGGCGACTTGTTGGCCCGTGTCTTTGGAGCTACTGGTTCAGTACACGAAGGCTCTCCCTCCAGTACTTGTACCAGTCCATGCTCGCGATCGGTCACCACACGGTAAGCCAGACGCGTGCCTTCGCCGAACTCACGGCAGAGTACCTTGCTCAGTAAGTCGACATAGTTCTCCTCAAGGTACTCGTAGACGAATGGGCTCGGTACCTGAACCAGCACCGTCTTCGTGTCCTCGTTGAACGATTCGAAGGCGATGGGCTTGAACCATGTGTTATATTGTTGCTCAGAGACATTCTCGCTAATGAGCGCGAGCACGTTGTCCCAAAGAGCATTTGGACTTACTGTCATTATCAATGATTAAATGTTCGTAGATGAGAGCTAAGTCTTAGGTTGGCTGTTGGCTCTACACTTGTTTACGTTTTCTGTTTGTTTTCGTTTGCAAAAGTAATCAAAATCTTTTTAATACGAAAATATTTTTGCGTTAAACTTTTTGGTCTCTCTGAGTATTCAAATAGTGTTGTCTGTGCGTAAAGTCCTTTATCTGTGGTAGTTACGTCGTTTTTATGGTTTTAAGGGGTGTAGAATGGTGGTTTGAAAACGATAAGTTGCTGACTATCTTTCGATTATAAAAAGGTGTTAACGAAAACCTATTAAGTAGTGAAACAATAGGCCTACCCACCCGAAAGTCAGTGAAAAAGAATGGCTTCCGTGCGATACGGAAGCCGTGAAACACCGATTCGGTAATTTAGACGGTGTTTATTTAACGCCCAATTACTATGCTATTTTTATACAGTCGGATTGGGGTGTCGTTCAGGGGTTATTTGTCCTTGCGACCGAACACTGATATATTGATGTAGCGCTTGGGGTGTTCCTTGACGTCGGAGAGCAGGTTTTCGGCACTTTGCAGAGTACCATTGACGCGGTTATAGAATGTGTTGTCGTTCATAAGCAAGCCAAGCGAACCTTCGTTGGAATTGAGTTTGGAAGTGACTGCTTCCACATTGGCAATGGCCTTGTCCACTTTCTGCATGGTTGCTTCCACGTCGATGGCGGAAAGGTTCTGCGTGAGTTGCTGGGAGTTGTCGAGCACACCATCTACCTTGGTCATAAGGGTGGGCATTTGGCGGTTGATGCCTGCCATGAGTGTGTTGAGCTGGCGGGTGGAAGTGGTCAGGTCGGCCGTGATCCTGTTGACATTGTGGATGGATGCCTTCAGGGCAGGATCGGCCATGAGGGCATTGACACTGGCCAGGATGGAGTCAACCTTTGGCAGCATCTGCTCGATGGTTGGTATAAGCTGTGCGGCGCGAGCCATGAGTCCCTCGCTCTGTGAGCCTTCGATGGTGTCGCCCTGCGCAAGTATGCCGGTTGGGCCTGCCGTGCCTTGCTGTGCCTTGGCAAGCACGAGGTTCATCTTCACGTTGCCCATGAAGTCGCTTTCAATCTCAGCCGTTGAGCCTTTGGGCAGCTTCATCTTGTCGTTGAGGCTGAAGGTGACGATGATGTCGCTCTGACCGGTATAGTCGAAAACGATGTCATTGACGATGCCCACCTGATAGCCATTGGCAAAGATGGGGTTCGAAACGGCGAGTCCACTGATGTCGCTGAACCGTGCGTGATAGACGTTCTTCTCGGCCATGAAGTTCATGCCTTTCAAGAAGTTCATGCCAAAATACAGGATGGCAACGGCGGCGATGGCTACGAGTGCTATTTTGATTTCTTTTTTCATGTGCTTTTTACTTACCTTTGTTCTTTTTGAATTCGGCAATGGCCTCGTTGACGTTCATCTTCTGCCCGTTCTTGAAGGCAATGATGAAGGCTTCGGGGAATTTGTCGAGTATCTCTCTACGTTGTCGGGCAATGGCATTGTAGTCAGTCGATGCACCAATGGTGTATTTGTAGATGCCAGCTTCTTCGAAACAGTCTATGTCGGCCAGTCCTTTGAACTGTCGGTCATTGGGCTGCAGCTTTGTACGGCCCGTGAGAATCTGTACCTTGAAGACGGGTACATTGGCATCGGCGGGAGCAGAGAGGAGAGGAGTAGGCTTTGAATCGGCCTTTTCAGTGTTCTCCTTGGCAGCATCCTTGCTCTCCTTGGCTGGTTCCTTGACAGCTTCTTTCTGGGTGTTCTTGGTGTCGCTGTCCTTGGGTTTCTGTGTCGTCTGCTCGCGTTTCTCCTTGGCAGCAGGTTTGGTTTCGTTCTTCTGATCCTTGTACTCATCAGGAACCACCTGTGGCAACTGCGTGTCCTTGATGTCCTGCGGCCGGTAGGGCACGTTCAGCCCGTCGAAGTATTTGTTCTTGTAGCTGATGAAGGCCTTCAGGAAGCCTCGGGCATACTTGTCCGTCGACGTTTGGGCGTTCATGAACGTCTCTTCATCGGGATTGGAGATGAAACCCAACTCCATCAGGCAGGCAGGCATGGACGTCAGTCGTAGCACTGCGAGGTTGTTTTGGTGGGCACCCTTGTTCAATCGTCCTGTGGCAGAGCAGATGCATTTCTGCAACAGGCGCGCCAACTCAACGCTACGCTCCATGTTGTTGTCCTGAATGAACTCAAACATGATGTTGCTTTCTATCGAGTTGTCGAAGCTCTTGTAGCGTTGCTTATAGTCCTTCTCCATATAGATCACGGAGTTCTCGCGTTTAGCCACCTCAAGGTTCTCCTGTATGCCCTTCTTGCCGGTCGTCTCGCCACGGCCTAAGGCATAAGTCTGGTAGCCATGCACGGATGAGCCTTTCGATACGGCGTTGATGTGCACTGAAACGAAGAGGTCGGCCTTCTGCTTATTGGCAATCTCGGCACGCTGCCACAACTCCAGGAAACGGTCGGTGGTGCGGGTATAGACTACCTTCACATCGGGACAGTTGCGCTCGACGATCTTGCCAAAGGCCAATGCATAGCGCAAGGTGAGGTCTTTCTCCTTCGACTTTTTGCCAACGCAGCCAGCATCCTTACCGCCGTGGCCTGCATCGAGGACAAGCACGAACTTGCCTGCTGCAGATGCCAGCGTAACAAGGAAACAAAGCAGCAAGACAACGACACCACGTCGTGCGGTGGTGTTGCCAATACTCGGTTTTCTTGTTAGTACATTATATATATACATAGCTCAAATACTCTGTTCTTACTTCGCTTCGCTACGAAAGCGAGCGAAGCTGGTGGTCCTTTGTTACTTTGATAACGGCTTCTGCGCCGTCGCAGTCGGCGCCTATCGGTGGATTTACTTTCGTGATGCTCACTTCGACAGAGCGGAGGCATTCGAAGTGTTCGAGCAATGACTTCCCAACGAGCCACGCCACCCGTTCAATCAGGTTGCAGGGTTTCTCCATGGTCTGCTTCACCACCTCGTAGGCTTCGGCATAGTTCAGCGTGTCGGCGACATCGTCAGACAGGGTTGCCTTAGCGAAGTTCACATCCATCACGATGGTCACCACATAGTCATTGCCCACGATGCGCTCCTGTGGGAGTAAGCCGTGGTAGGCATGGAAGCGCATGTTGCGCAACGTGATGGTTGAACGCTCAATTTTCAAAGTTCAAATAGCTATTATCGATTCCTTTTAGATTTCGTCTGCACCTTCTGGAGTGTATTTCTTCAGGGCGCGCTCCACACCGACCTTCCAGGTGTTGATGCTCTCATCCTGAAGGTCGAGCGAAGCCACAAGTTTCACGACATGTTCGATGGGCATACCATAGCGCAGGACGCCTGAGATAAGCTTGGCATAGTTCCAATACTCCTTGTTGAACTTCTCGGAAAGCCCTTCGACGGTGGTCTTATAGCCTCGTTTGTTTTCAAATTGGAAGTCGTAGCGCTTAGTGCCGTCTTCGTTGACCTGCTTGATGATCTTTCCCTTGGTGACGGTTTTCGGCAACACGATGCCTACTTCGTCGTCCTGCAGGCCAGTGAATATTTCGTAAGGCCGACCTTCGAGCAATCCAACGAAGGCAACCCATTTTTCCTTGTTGTTCTGGAAACGCACCACGTCGCATTCCAGTTCTTTCGGCCTGATGGCCACAACTTTGTTGCTTTGTTCCATATTGATATATCAACAATTACGAATTCTATGCAAAGATAATAAAAAAGTGATAGATTAGGTCTGAAAGTAGAAAGTATTTTCATTTTAATAGTGAAAAAGTTGCCAAAATGGGAAAATAAGACTACCTTTGCAAACAAAAAGTTATCCGAAATGAAGAATATACTTACCCGAAGAACCATACGTAGTTATACAAATCGGAACGTTGACGATGAATTGCTCAACGAATTGTTATCACAAGCAGCGCGCACCCAGACCATGGGAAACCTGCAACTCTATAGTGTGGTGGTGACGCGTTCGCAGGAGATGAAGGAAAGGTTGGCTCCTGCTCATTTCAACCAGCCCATGGTGACTCAGGCACCTGTTGTGCTGACTTTCTGTGCCGACTTCCGTCGCACAACCCGATGGGCTGAAGAGCGACAGGCAGACCCCGGCTACGACAATCTGCTTTCTTACCAGAATGCTGCAACTGACGCGCTGCTCTATTGCCAGACTTTCTGCAATCTGGCAGAGGAACGTGGGCTTGGACTGTGCTTTTTGGGGACTACGGTCTATATGCCGCAGCAGATTATCGATACGCTGCAGCTGCCTCGTCTGGTCTTTCCTGTGGCCACGATTACGCTTGGATGGCCTGCAGAGCAGCCTCCGTTGACCGATAGGCTACCCCTCGGCGCCATTCGACACGACGAAACCTACCATGACTATACTGCTGATGGCATCGACGAGTTCTATCAGGAGAAGGAACAGCTGCCGGAGAACCAGGAGTTCGTGCGCATCAACGGCAAACAGACGTTGGCTCAGGTGTTCACCGACTGCCGATACACGCGTCGCGATAACGAAGCCCTTTCTGCAACATTGCTCGAATCCTTGCGGAATCAAGGGTTTGTGGGCGAGGAATAGTAGCCTTCAGTGCTGCAAACGATGGTTTTCGTGGCTCTAAGGCCTTACTACCTTTTGGGCATTGGATTGCTTGCCTTTCAAGATGAGAACACCCTTGGATGATAGCGGCACTCTGCGGCCGGCGAGGTCGTAGGCTTCCGTTGTTGTGTCGGAAGTTTTGCTCTCGCTGATATCTATGCCAGTGTTGTCATTACCCAAATAGTAGAGTTCGAAATTATCGAAAACCGTCCAATTTTCGGCAGGTGTCTCGCCAACAGTCTTCTTCACGCCAACCTGCAGACGGTTGTTGGTGACTTCAACCTGCAATGAGTTTTGGTAGCCGCCACGAGTGAATATTTCCGATGCCGTCTCAAGCGACGTGGGAACAGCTCCAGTGGTATCGAATATCGACTTCAACGGTGTGGTGGCATCGTTGGCAAAGAGCTTTGCCTGAAGTTTCTCTGATCCATCAGCATGTGCTGACTGTGCTTCTTGGAGCGAACCATGTCGGTAGAAACCTTGGACACGTAGCTCATAGCGACCATTTGGAATGCCTGTAATGGACTGACGGATGTTAAAAGTGGTGGAAGGAGCTTCCGCACATTGGTTGCTCACGTCTCCTCCCGCGTTGACTTCGCCTAACCAGTTTGTAATGCGAGTGTCGTTGCGGCCAAAGTTAGGACAACTGATGAGGAAGGTTGCATCGACAGGATTTTCGGGTGAGGCTTCAGAAAGCGTTGCCTTCATGTCGGCAAAGCTGAGCACTTGCCACTGCACATTGGCGTTATTGCTATTGGTGAGTTGTGTGTTCACCGTGTTTCCACCGTTGTTTCCCCAATAATGCGTTCCGTCATGAGTGATTGAAATGATGCCATTCTCTTTCTCGTCAATGGTGAAAAGTGCCGGTTTCCCGTCCAGATAGCCGTTGGTGGCAGCGTAGTGGTCGGTGTAGCCATTGCTCAGGTGTGAGTCAAGGGCGTATTTGTTGTTCGGAAGTTCAATCCATTGGAAGTCAAGTGGATGCTCGCTGAGGATGGCCTGTGTGCCCCACGACTGGCCGGCGTTGAGGAATCGCCCGTCGAGTTTGCTGCGCAGATAAATGCGTTGCTCGCTGGCGGTATCAATGTCGGATGCTGAAAGCGAATCGGTACCGAAGTAATTGATCGTCACATTGTCGATGCCCATCCATTTGAAATTGCGTTTTTCAGAACGAAGGCCAAAGCGCAGACGCCCATCTTTGACAAATACGGTTACTTTATAATAGCCGGGCGTAGTATTGGTGACGTTACAAAGCTCGTCGTTAGCGAAGAGTTTCACCGTCGTAGCATTGGTAGCGCCTCCAGAGATGAGTCCACTTCGAAATGCTGCAGCACGTATCTGGTAAGTTCCGTTGGGCACTTCCAGTTCCTGATAGATGTCGCCGGTGAACGAGTTCTCATCCCAGTTCTCAAAGAAATTGCCAGTGATGGCACCGTTTTGATTGTTTGCAATGCCTTGGTTTTTTGCTTTCGACGAACACGACCAGCCATTCACGCCATAGTTGAGTTCAGGGTTAGGGACCACCACAGGTGCGGGATTGCCTGCACTGGTATTGCGTCGGTATTCCATAACGGCCCTGAGTTCATCACCAGAATCATCCATGATGTAAATGACGGGGTGTCGTTCGAAGTGCTGTTTGTCCAGGTCAATGTTGCGATTGCTATGAATAGACATCAACAACTGACCGTCGAAATTCCTGAAGAGCATGCCATGGCCGTGTTGGTCGGGTGTTATGGGCAGCGGTTCTTGCACCCACGGCCCAGCCATCGTTCCACTTTCTGAGTAAGCGACACCTTGCACGTAAAGATCACCATGCCAGCTGGTCCAGATAATTCCCAGTCGGCCAGTCTGTGTACGGAATGCAAAGGGGCCGTCGGTGACGCCACCTGTGTTCCAAGTCGCGTTTCTTGCTCGAAAGAGCACAGCGCCTTCGCCTTCGGTTCCAGTCATATCGTCTTTTAGGAGAATTGCTTCCACGGTTCCACTGCCGGCTTGTATCCACTCATTGCAATAGAGCAGGTAGCGCTTGCCGTCGGTATCAGTAAACAAACTACCATCGAGGGTGATCTTTGAGGCAGGCAGATAAGTCTCATCTCCCTCGGGTATGAGCGAGTAGGTGCCCGAAGGTAAGTCGCTTCGTAGGATGTGGACAGCGCGTCGGGAATGACCTGCCGCGTCAATCGTGATGCTTTTGTTGGTAAAAGTGGAGATGTTGTAGTATTTCCCATCCACACAATGCAGTTCTGAAGCCCATATTTCCGGACTTGCACCCATCCAACTTGTTGATGGTGTGCTGACCATGGTAGTCGGATTTGTCCATACTTCCAGGTCGTCGCTCACCCATAATTTGCCACCAGTTCCTGTCATATAATACTTGTGAGTGGCTTCGTCGGCCATCACAAATGGGTCACTCAAGCTGATATCGCTGCGCAATGACTGAGCATGAACTGTTTGATAGACTGCTATACTAATAAGTATAAGAAGTAGTCTGTTAGTCCTTGTTGCCTTCATTATTGCTGATTTTGATGGTGGATGTTGTTATCGACTGATGAGAAAAGCATCTGTACCGCAGATCAAAAAAAGGTAGAGAAGCGGTACAGATGCAGATTGGGAAATCGCTCAGGGGCGATGGTCAAAGATTAGTCGTTGATGACGACGGGCTTGTACTTCGGCACGAGAATCTTCATGATGCACCAGCCGACGAGATAAGCCACGGCGCAGATGCAGAAGATAATCATGTAGCCGGCAGGCTTGCCCTCGAAGCCCATGAACTTAAAGGCTTCGCCCTGCTGTTCGGCATAGGTGAACAGTGCACCGGCACCCTTGTTGATCAGGAATGAGCCAACACCACCTGCCATACCACCGATACCCGTGATGGTAGCGATGGTCGACTTCGGGAACATATCGCCAATGGTAGAGAAGATGTTTGCCGACCACGACTGGTGGGCTGCACCGAGAATACCGATCAGGATGATGGGGAACCAAGGTGTGTTGAATACGCCGCCAAGAGGCTGTGCGAAGAGTCCAAGCAGGGGGAAGAAGGCGAAGATGAGCATCGCACGCATACGTCCTGCATAGGGGTTCATGCCGCGGTTGATGAAGTAGGTGGGCAGCTTACCACCGAGGATGGAGAGCATCGTAATGAGATAGAGCACGAAGATGAGCGTCATGCCGAGCACATCGGTGGGGTTGATGTCGAACTGCGACTTCAGATAGGCAGGTGTCCAGAACAGGAAGAACCACCAAACGCCATCGGGCATGAACGTACCGAGGATGAACGACCAAATCTGCTGGAAGGTGAA
>JAEEGF012150445.1_pt1 | contig 10515 bp, 9 predicted proteins | sample 9134171 | NCBI WGS metagenome assembly JAEEGF01 (sample SAMN16246542, study PRJNA631951) | gut metagenome | biome: gut microbiome; feature: rumen; material: AP-attached | host: Bos | place: Iran: Karaj | collected 2018-10 | reverse complement strand
GCAAAGAAATAATTAAAAGAATCATTAAAATATATAAAGAAGTCGCTAATAATTAGCGACTTTTTTAATTTGAACTAGTAGTAATTCCTGCTTCTAATTCCCTTCCAGCAGTTACTGCTTTATCAAGGAAATCTGCGCATCCATTTACCTTTTCATAAAATGAAGCATATTTGCTTTTTAATGTGTTATATTCACTTAAATGAACTTCAGCTGCACTACTATGCCATGCCTCACTATGAACTTCGTTAACTTTTAAAGTTATATCATCTAAGATAGCTTTCATTTTTTCAGCTCTTGATCTTAGATCACTAGCTATCTTTTCCACTTCATCAAAACTTATATCAAATTCTCTCATATTTACCTTCCTATTATAATTTTCCTATTTCACCTGCAATCATTTCGTTAAATGAAGAATAAGTTCCAGCTATAGCTACTAAATCATTCCCCATTTCCTCAATTTTTGCTCCAAGATTTTTTAATTCTCCTTCAAAACCTTTAACAGCACTATTAAAAGAGTTAGCGCTATCACCATGCCAACAATTATTTAAATCATCAATTGTTTTATATATGGCATTTATTTCTGACGTATAATCTGCTGCTAAACCAGCAATTTGCCTACCATATTGTGATAACAATTCTGGATTTATACTAATATTGTTCATAATTCACCTCCAAATTATCTATCTAATTACATAATAAAATATATTTCCTGTGAAGGAAATATATTTTGTGTTTTTTCGTAAAATATTTGTAAATTATATGATTACCAGAGTATCACCATTTTTAATGTTAGTATTTTTAATTATCTCTTCCATCGGAAGAAGTTCTCCTGTGGATTTAATATATAAACCAATGTCGTCTTTGCTCGGAATCATATCTACATTCATTTCAATAATTGCTTTTTGAATCAATATCAAAAGCTTAGCTACTGTTTTATTAATCGGAATGAAAAGTTCATACTCTTGATTAATCATTGGATATTCTATTTTAACTAATAATTTATTCAAGTGTATCCTCCTTTTCTTCGCGGTAATCAATGGCCTTTATTAATGTTGCAACGCCATTTACAATGCTATACCCAAATCCAGCATCTACTATTTCTCTTAACTCTCTTGGAGTCTTAGATAACTTAATAGATAACTGATCAGCAACACCATTTCCTAACCATATTCCTCTATTATTAGTAACTGTTGTTTTATACCATGAGTCATATTCTAATTTCTTTAATCCTTGTGACGAATCAATTAAGATTATATTAGCTACTCCCAAATCTTTTCCTTTTTCTAGCGCCTCTAAGAATGCTGTTTTTACTTCATCTGAAAGACGATTAAGTACATCAGATATGCCTGATAATACAACTGTAATTAACGGCTTATCTTTTAAAGATTCCCTACTATAGCCGTTTTCAGTATAGATACCATGACACTCATTTATATATTCGGTTATCTTCTTTACCGGTGTATCAAAAGCTACATTTATTGACTCAACTTTCTTAGCAACTCCTTCATATATTACTTCCATAGCATCCAAAACATATAACTTGCTTTCATTAACATCAAATAGCTCATTTATTAGTCCATTAATAAAGCCTTTGTATGAATCTATTTCGGTACCGGTAATTATATTCATATATTTTGCTCTAAAGTCATAGCACTTAATATCAAGAGTGGCCTTTTCAATACCAACTGGAATACTTGAAAGTCCTGTTAATCCACCTCTTACGAAATCTAATGAAACTACTTGCGGTAGTATTGGAATAACTTTTGCTCTATTTTTATAGGCTTGATTAAGTTTATCAACAATTTGCTTTAGATATTCAACTTGCTCATCTTCTTTGTATGGGTAAGCAGTTTGAAATTCATATATACTATCTAACTTAACAAGTCCTCTTCCTTTGAATTTAGAAGGATAAACTTTATTAGTATTTCCAATAATATTGGCGTAATCTCCTTCATCATTCATTTGCAATACAATCTCTTGTTGGAAGTTTTGTCTTAAACGATACTTGACTGTGCTTGTTCCACTAGTTGTAATAATGAATATTACTCCGTATTTTAATCCGTCTCTACTTAGTTGTTGCAATATATCTTCATAATCACCATATAACTCAGTAAACATTTCATAATTGTTGATAATAACAACTATGTTAGGAACAGTTTCTCCACTATTTCTAATATATGAATTATAATCTCCATTATAATTAGTAAACAGTTTCTTTCGGGTTTCTATTATTTCATGAATCATTCTAAATAAGTTAACTACACGCTCTTTATCTCCAACATATAAAACATTTCCTACTTGAGGAGCCTTTTCAAAAACCTTCAATGTTTCTGCTCCAAAGTCTAAAGTATATATATTTAACTCATCAGTACTATGATTAACTAATAAAGAATACATAATTGTGGTTAATAATTGTTCTTTTCCGCTTCCAGCAGCTCCAAAGATTATTAAGTTTCCTTCTTCAGTTAAAGGTATTCTTAAAACTCCTTGGCGTTGATTATTAGGATCATCAAATTCTCCTATTATTGGTTCTAATATAAATTTAGATGTTTGACAATTATATTTTTTCTTTAAGTTTTCAACAAAAATAAATTCTGGAATTCTATCTAGCCATAATTTTGAAGTACTAATATTTTGTTCGGCTGCAATATTTATTAAGTATTTCATTATGTTAGGAAGTTCTTCTCCCTTAGACGCAATCAATATATTCTTTTTATTATCTTCAATGCTTCTAATAGGTTGACCTATGGTATTTATAAAATCGATAGAATTGTTAACTTCTCTTCTTACTTTATCACTTGGATAATATTGGGCTCCACACCACGCAGATTGTCCAAGAGCAAAGTACTCATTATAACCAACTTGTAAATAAAACCTTCCAGTCTTCTTTAACATAGCAGCATCTGGACATTTAATCATATCCATACTATCTGACTTATCTTGAACTTTTAAACAAACTCTAAATTTAGAGTTTGACCATATTTGATCATCTACAACGCCAGCAGGTTTTTGGGTAGCTAGAATTAAGTGAACCCCTAAACTACGTCCAATACGAGCTGTACTTATAAGTTGACTCATAAAGTCTGGTTGTTGAGCTTTTAACTCAGCAAACTCATCAGAGATTATAAATAGATGTGATATTGGCTTTTTTACTAGTCCATCACGGTATAGTTTCTGGTATTTATAAATATCTATTGTACTTTCATTTAATGCATCTCTTGCTTCATTAAATAATCTTTGTCTTCTTCTTAGTTCACTTTGAATAGATGCTAGAGATCTATTCATTTCGATAGTATCTAAGTTTGTTATAGTACCAGCTAGATGAGGAAGTTTCATTCCAGTTTCTTTGTTTTCAAAAGCTCCAGCTAAGCCTCCACCTTTATAGTCTATCAATACAAATTGAATCTCATCTGGGTGAAAATTTACTGCTAAAGACAAGATATATGTAATTATAAATTCAGATTTACCTGATCCTGTCATACCAGCTATTAATCCATGTGGGCCATGAGCTTTTTCATGCAAATCTAAATTAAATAGTTCTCCGTGTTCATCAATTCCTACAGGTACTTGTAGACTCATAGTTGGGTTATTATTTCTCCATCTATCAATTGTATTTAATTGTTCTACTTTTCCAATGTTGTACATTTGAAGGAATGATACAATATCAGGAAGAGATGCATCAGGACTATCAATTTCAAGTGGAATGTTAGCTAGATTTCTAGCTACCTCATCTAGATTTAAATTATAGCTAATTTCAGCACTAAAGCTCTTTTGCTTTGTAGATACCAACTCGTTTTCAAACATTCCTGATCCATTTGGATCAATATTTAAGAATGTTGAACATTCGCCAGGAAGGTTTGCTAATCTATCGTTTTTAATTAACAAACTAAATCCTAAATTAGTTTTCTCTTCTAATATTTTTTTAACAACCTCGACGTTTCTAGCGGCTTTTAGATTATCAGTAATAATAATATAGTATGGTTTAAATGATCTATAATCTAAGTTTCTCTCTTTTTCATCGTCATATTTTCTAAATGAAAACTCTTTTTCTAAATAAGTTGATACTAATTTCATTTCTTCAGAGTTAGTTGCAAAAAATCTAAGTGATTTATCATTTGTCCAACAATGTGGTAAAGCTTTTAGATATTTCCATTTATTAGAATTTTCTTCACTAGTAAAGAATACTAATTTCAAGTCATCATAACTATGGAAAGTTACCATTTGAAGAATTAATCCATCTATAAAAGCTTTTGTAACATCTGATTGTCCAACTACTGCTGTAATATTTTTTTCTACTAAAGAAACATTGATTGGAACATCTTCCATAACCTTAGAAGTATTTACTATTTCAAATACAGTTTTACTAAGTTCATCATCTTCTAGGGAGAAATGTTCCTCTGGAGCTCTAATTTCTAAATCTGGGGTTGCAGTTCCAACTCCAATTCTAACTGTTAGAAAATCTTCATCTTCTATTTCTCTTTCCCACAAATTCCTCTTTTTAGAATTAATTATATTTGCACACTCTTCTAATGGAATATTGTTTTCAATTAGAATCTGTCTTTGCTTAACTATTTCTTCATCTATAGCTTTTTTCTTACTAATTAGATATTCTGTATATTTTGTTTTTCTTTTTTCTTCTTTTTTCTTTTGGCTCTTTTTAGTAAATCTTCTTGTAAGTGAAGGCCATAAGATAATTGATAATAACATTGCAAATGCAATAACTAAGCTTGGAATAGCATCAGTTAGTGGTCTATTAGAAGCTCTTAGATTTGATAGTGTTGTTACCACAGTCACCATACTAGTCATACCCATTGTAATCATAGGTCCAATTGTATAAATAAATGGCATTTCCTCCTGCTTTTGAGAAGGTGGTGGCGGATCTATTGAAATCACTTCCGGCTCGATGCTAGACTTAAATCTAGGCGCTCTTAGAAAATAATCATCTTCATTATATAAATCTATTGTATTATCATCATCTAATTCAGCGGTTTGTTCCGGTAATATGTTTAAACTTTTATATTCGCTTAAATATGATGTGTTGTAATTAACTTTTCCGTTTGGATTATTAATTATAATAAAATCTTTGCCGATAATTAATCTAAATCCCATTATAAACAGCTTATCTCCAATTTTTAATGATGCATCCTTAGCTGGATAACCATTTAAATAGGTTAGCCTTGAATCTTTAATCGTTAATTTCCACTCGTTATTTGTATACGAGATTATTCCTACTACCTGGGCAATGTTTTGGTTATCATAACAAATTGTACAAGATGGAGATGACCCTAATGTTAATTCTGTATTGTTATTTAAGCCAAGCTTTATAGATGTATCATCATATGTTGGCATACAATAAACTACAAGTGTTTCACCTGTCTTTAAAGATTTAAGAAAGCAATAACTATAGTTGAGTAAATAAATAGAATCTAAATACTGGTCTTTGTTAACTATCTTAATATCATCGTTGCTTCTTAAAACCCATCTGTTTTCAGATGCTTCCACGTTAATTAAATTATTCTTACTTTCATCTTGAATCCAATAGTTTCCAAACACTTTAGAAGGCAAAAAGAAGGTGCGTAATTTGTTAGCTTTAATAATTACTAACTGCATAAAAACACCTCCTTTTACTCTATATAATAGTATACTATAAATAGTCAAGGTTTACAATGAAAAAGCTATATTTTTTCCATTATCATACTAAACATTTCTTGGTGACCTTTTATACTTAATTTGTAACTATTTTCATAGAAAAAATTGGTATCTTTTTTTGATATTGATGATGTATCTATATATTGGGCATTATTATTCAAACAAATTTGCTTTAAACTTCTATTAAACTCGTCAATATTATTAGAAATTCTTGAATACATACCCAATACAATTATTTTTCCTTTTGTATATTTTCTTGTTAAAAAGATAAGCTCATTAAATTTTTCTAGTAGTTCTTTTTGCTTAATTCTGTCAAAGCGCTTGTATGATGATATCTCATCAAATCCTACTGAAATAGTTACTACTACAGCATTATCCAAAATATTTTGGACGGAAGTATTATCTACTTTTTTGTTTGATTTAATATTATCAATTAATTTATTTATATTAAGTTTGTTTTGACAAAGAAACTTGTTATATGAGTTAACCTTGTTTTGATTTTCTAACTTTTTATAAGTCAAATCATTAAAGCTAGTCATAGATGCACCACCTATAGACGATGCACTACATATGCCATCTCCTAAAGCAACAAAAGCTTTCTTTGGTTTATATGCTATTTTATATATGAATAAACAACTAACCGCCGTTATAATCATAACTATAATTTTTGTTTTCATCTTATCACCAAATAAAAAATGTAGATTTCTCTACATTATATTTCTTCGATTCTAATATTAGCACCAACAGCAGTAAGTTTTTCTACTATTCCGTCATATCCACGCAAAATATGATCAATTTGAGATATAGTAGTTGTTCCTTCTGCTATTAAACCAGCTATAATAAGTGCGGCACCAGCCCTTAAATCGGTTGCTTCAACTTCGGTGCCAACCAACTTTGTAGGTCCAATAATAATTGCTTGCATTGAATGAACGTTTGCACTAATTGTTGCTCCCATTTTCATAAGATACTTTATATGACCAAATCTGTTTTCATATATAGTTTCTTCAAAAAGACTAACACCTCTTGCTTGAGTAAGTAATGTTGTTATAGGTTGTCCTAAATCAGTTGGAAATCCAGGGTAAACTAATGTCTTTATATTAATAGGCTCTAGTTTTTGTGCTTTATTTATAATAATACCATTTTTTGTGGATTTAATACCTACTCCCATATCTTTTAGTTTTGAAAGCAAAGCTTCAATATGTTCATCAATAATATTATTAAGTTTTAAGTTTTCTCCAAGTAAAGCTCCTATAATGGCATATGTTCCTGCTTCAATTCTATCTGGAATGACATCAATTATTGCTTTGTGTAGTTTATCTACTCCTTCTATTTTTATCTCGCTTGTACCAACTCCAGATATCTTTGCTCCCATATTATTTAAGAATGTAGCAACATTTGTTATTTCTGGTTCTCTAGCTGCATTACTAATAATTGTGGTTCCTTTAGCTTTACATGCTGCAAGCATTAAATTAATTGTAGCTCCAACACTAGCTATATCTAGGTAAATTCTGGTACCAACTAATTCATCCGCTGTTATAGTATATTTATTACCTTTAATTTTTACTTTAGCACCTAACATTTCAAATCCTTTGATATGTAAATCGATTGGTCTTGATCCTATGTTGCATCCTCCAGGAAAATACATTTCAACCTTCTTATACTTTCCAAGTAATGCTCCCATAAAATAATAAGATGCTCTTAATTTTTTGCCTAATTCCTCTGGAATAATTTTATTTTGCAATCCAGATAAATCAATATTTAAACTATCCTTTTCATGTTTTGTTTTACAATCTAAATGATTCAAAATTGCTATTAATGCATCTATGTCAGATATATTCGGAACATTATATAACGTTACATCTTCGTCACATAAAATAGCTGCAGGAATTAAAGCTACTGCGCTATTTTTAGCACCGCAAATATTAATTGTTCCAGAAAGCGTATTTCCGCCTTCAATTATTATTTTTTTCATACTACCACTACCTTAGCGTTATATTATTATTTATGATTATATAGTGTATTTGTTACTAAAACATTCGCCCATCTCTAACTTTATTTAACTTTATTTAAGGGCTTTTGTCAATTATAAAAAAAGGTATTTTACACTGAGCATAAATAAAATAATTATCGCCGCCCAATTAGCTATTTTATCATACTTTTTAGCTCCAGCAACCCCTAATTTACAACCTAAGATAGAAAATATAAAACTAAATAAAGAAAACACAAGATAATTTGCAATTTTTATATCTTTTTGTGTTCCTAATCCCATACCAGTAAAAAAACTATCAACACTAACACTAAAAGCTAATAGTATAATACTAGGCCTAATCGTAAATTCTCTATTCTTTCTTAAATCTAACAGCATTTGAATTGTTAAAATGATTAATACAAAACCCAATAATTTATTACCGTTTATTACTATTTTTTTAAATATAGCAAAACTAGTTAAACTACCTAATGAGGGCATAATAAAATGGAAAATTCCGACTAAGATTGCAAACAGTGTATTACTTTTGGTGCTACTTTTTGTTAAACCTAAAGACAATGCAACTGAAAATGCATCTAAGCTAAGAACAATAGCAATTATGATTGAAGTCAATTAAACCACCATTAAAGTATATTTATCAGCTTTTAATCTTATTAAATATTTCTTTTACATAAAAATCATAATTATTTATATCTTCATTTTCATCAACAAAACATAAAGGTGGGTATAAAACACACCACCAATTGTCTCCTAAACCTGATCCTAAAGTAATAACTAATGATTCATATTCACCAGCTGGATAAACTACATTCCTATATTCTTTTTTAGGAAAGTAATTATATCCATATTTAATATCAAAATCATCTGTTTTGGCAGACACTAAAGTTTTAATTTGGTTCATATTATTAACTATTAATTCTTTTGTAAGTGTTTTAGAATAACTTTTACTTAATATCTTTCTTAACTCTTCTTGGATTTCGTTTTTTATTATACTTTTATTTGTTTGATCTTCCAATGAATTAGAATCGGCAATTATCCTAAATCTAATAGCATCATTTGGAATAATATAAGTATTATTATTTTGACTAATCACTATTACCGAAATTAAGAATAAAAATAAAACAATCTTTTTCATATAATCACCATAATAATGATGATTACTAAAGATTGTTTTTATTCAATATTGGTAATAAATAAATACCTATCCCTATCATTTAAATCTTTTTCAAAATATATTTTACTGTCTTTATAATTATCTTCTGCTATTTTTCTTATATCATCTTTTAATGAAGGGCCAATTTCCATAGCTATAAAATACTTATTATCCGTGTGCTCTTTTATTTTTTTTAATAATACTTCATAAAATAATAAACCTTTGTGATCAGCAAATATAGCACTTTGTGGCTCATATTTAGTTTCTTTACCAACTTCTTCATCAAATGATACATATGGCGGATTACTGATTATAACATCGTATGTGCCTTTTATATCATCTGTAAGAACATCTGCTCTTATGACATTTATATTTGCGTTATTAGTTAACGAGTTTTTTTTAGCTACTGCTAAAGCTTTTTTGCTATTATCTATAGCATCAAATTCTATATTAAATGCTTTAGATAGTGATATAGCAATACATCCGCTTCCTGTGCATATATCTAGACCTTTGTGAGGCTTATAGTTCGCCTCATTTAGTTTTATAACTACCCTGTTTACTAGCTCTTCGGTCTCCCATCTTGGAATCAGAACATCTCCATTAACAATTATAGTTGAGTTATAAAACTCAACGTTTCCTATCAAATATTGATATGGATAATCGTTGTTTAAATATTTTATTAGAGTTTTTTCACTATATTTATTATTTAAAATATCCCAATCAGGTTTACTTATATAATCTGGCTTATTCAAAGTTTTCTCCAGCCAATTTTCTTTTTAAATCCTCAGTAATTAAGGCTTCTATTACGGGATCTAAATAACCATCCATTACTTTATCTAAGCTCATTATAGAGAAGTTTATGCGATGATCTGTAACTCTATTTTGAGGATAGTTATAAGTTCTTATCTTTTCTGAACGGTCACCAGTTCCTATCTTTGACTTTCTTTCAGAGCCCAATTCTTCGCTTTTTCTTCTTTCCATTTCGTCATTAATTTTGATTTTTAAAAGGTTTAAAGCTCTTTCTCTATTTCTTAGTTGGCTTCTTTCGGTTTGGCAAGTAACAACTACTCCTGTTGGAATATGTGTTAGTCTTACTGCAGAGTTAGCGGTATTAACTGATTGGCCTCCTGCACCACTACTATGGTAAACATCCATTTTGATGTCACTTTCTTTGATATCGATATTAACGTCTTCAACTTCTGGCATAACTAGTACCGTTGCAGTAGATGTATGTACTCTTCCTTGGGTTTCGGTAACTGGTACTCTTTGAACTCTATGAGACCCACTTTCATATTTTAATTTAGAATATACGTTATCTCCTTTTACAATGAACTCCACTTGCGAAAATCCACCACTAGTTCCTTCTAATTCGTTTACAGTTTCGATCTTCCAGCCTTGCTTTTCAGCATAGTAAGTATACATTCTAAATAAGTCTCCAGCAAAGATGTTTGCTTCATCTCCTCCTGCTGCTCCTCTTATCTCCATAATAACGTTTTTACCATCGTTTTTATCCTTAGGAACTAACATTATCTCTAATTCATGATAAGTAATTTCTTTTTCCTTAGTTAATCTTTCTAGCTCTTCAGCTGCAAAGTCTTTAAGTTCCTCGTCGTTTTCCATTTCTTTGGCTTGATCAATATCATCTAGAATCTTTTTGTATTTATTGTATGTATCAACTATTGCCTTTAGATCACTTTGTTCTTTTGATAAATCCTTTAATTTGTTA
>JAEEGF010687841.1_pt1 | contig 10515 bp, 5 predicted proteins | sample 9134171 | NCBI WGS metagenome assembly JAEEGF01 (sample SAMN16246542, study PRJNA631951) | gut metagenome | biome: gut microbiome; feature: rumen; material: AP-attached | host: Bos | place: Iran: Karaj | collected 2018-10 | reverse complement strand
AGATTCTTTCATATTGCCGTCTTTTTCATGAGAAGCCGTCTTTCTAATTTCTTGTAACAGTAAAACAGAAGAATTATTTTCTACTTTTATCCAAGCTTCACTTAAGTCTAAGAATCCGCAGTTGTCATAAATGTTAACATTTATAAGAAGTCTACCTGCACGTTTAAAAGATGGAATTGCTGAGGCTAAATAATCGCTTACTGTTGCAGAAGCTACACATCCAGAAGGAGGTTCTGCATTGATTGTTTTGTCGTAGTAATTGGTTGTTCCAGGTACTAAGGCATTGACAACAGTTGGTGGTTCAGAGTCTAGATTTAGCTTATAAGTTTTTACAATTAAGTTGCTTGGAGCTAAATCTCCTACTGTTTTTGCACAACTGACTCTATCATTTATGCCTTCAGCAAGTTGGAATACTATTCTTCTGTTGTCGTTTGGAGAAACGAGTTCTACTTCTATGTTTGGTGGGTCATTATCTATTCTATTTAGATATACTTGTGGAGTAGTTTTTATTGCTTCTTTTTTCTGGTCTTCGGTAAGGGTTTGAGGATAACCAGGTAGTTCAGAAGCATATACACTCGGGTAATTTTCATCATAGAGATAATGAACATTATATTTGCTGTCTTTTCCCAATCCATCATAAAACTTTCCAACTATGGTATAGCTTAATGAGCCAACCCAGTTTTCCATCTGTAATCTATAATCTTTTGAAATCATAGCACTTGGAGCTGCCCCTAATGTGCCTTTCGGCTCGAATATGCTAGAACTTAATTTTTCTGTTTTTAATGTGTAAGAAGCATTTATTCTCCAATTGTCGTCTGCATAGAATGATGGGGAATCTGATGTTTGAGTAATTATTGCAGATTTGGAAATATCTGATTTCAATTCATATTTTTTATTAGCATTAGTGTTATCAAAATTGTTTATTCTCAGTACTTCTATTGCCAAATTTGTAGCATCTAAAGCATTATCTTCTGTCATTCTTTTTGCATTTTCATTATATTTGCTTCCATATTCTATTGAAGAAAGGAAAGGATTATTGTCAGTTATTCCATATTTGAATTCACCTGGAATTGTTGGATCACCAGTTGTTTCTACATGAGGCAGATTATCAATTTGTCTTGGGTCATGATTAAATGTTGGTTTTTCTTTGTCTCTTGCACAGATTGTGAAGTAAGGCTTTTGATCTTCTCCATAAATCTTTATGCTTTCATCTTTGGCCTTATAGCTTTGGTTTATTTTATTATCTACGCTGTTTATGTTTAATCTACTCAATACGTGAATTGGTGAAGCGCCACTTGTTGATGTATAAGGAACAACACTGCTGAAATAGAGGTGTGAATCATCTGGATTTGCACCTAAATCATTGTTTAGCCATGTTACACGCGGATAAACAATTTCTAAATCAAGAGTATAATCCCTGGGGTCTCTAGGAGTATTAATCATGCTGTCTATGTTATCTATAGTGAAAGTAACTTTATATTTTCTATCAGCTTCATTTCCTTCAGGAGTAAATGTTGCTTTTTCACAGGTACCAGAAGTTATTAAATCACCGCGCTCAAAAATAGTATCGTCAGGATTTGAGATATCTCCCTGAGGAGTAACAGGTCTAAGATATAATGCCCACTGAATAAACTGTTTGTCTAGATTTTTATCAGTGTTAATTGAGCCATTAACTTTTGTTCCAGCTTTATAATCACCTGTTGTAGAACCTTTAATTTTCCCAGGATTATAAATATTCGGATTATAAGCTACGGATGGGTCTACATCTCCAATAAAATTATAGGCTCTAGGAACATCACCTATTATAGGCGTAATAATCCCTGGTAATTTTGATTTGGCTTCGGTATAAAGTTTTTTGTAATAATTGTAATCCCAAACCCCTATACCATCGTAAGTTTCTAAATTTCCTGTGGTATTACTTTCAACTTCTCTAAAGAATTGAGCCATAAAAGAAATTGTTATAGAACCGAATTTTCCTTCTTGGGTATTATTTGCTGCTATACCTTCTACTGTATCGTAGTTAGAATCAGAAGTTTTGCCATCGGTTATTTCATATTTCTTGTTGTTTGGGGTAATGCTTATTTCTGTAATATAACTATCTGTTTTATTAAGCTTTAAAGCATTTGCATAAACTTGAATCAACTTAGGTTCAGTTGTAAATTGTTCTGTAGCTGAAGTAAGCTGATAGGGTCTTATTCCGGGTTGTCCTAAATTGTTGAATATGTTAAAGGTTACATCTGCTTGAACAATATATCTGCCCGGTTGGTTAAATTTATATTTAAGCGATTTAAAATCACCGGTTCCTTCTACACTTTCTATTCCTGAAATTAATTCTGCGCTATCTAAGGAAACAGCGACTTTATCTTCTACTTGTGCTATTTTCCAAATGACTTTAGTATCAAGACCTACAGCTTCAAACATATGTGATGGAAAACCACTGGCATTTCCATCTCCGTCTTCATCGTGAGCATATTCACCTTTTTCGTTTGGAATACTGTTCAATTTAACTTCTTTAAAACCTGTACCGTCTATGCTTCCAATATATTTTAAATCTCTTTGTTTGCCTTTAATAACAGGTTTATATCCTTCAACTTTAAACTCTAAAGTATTTTCTTCAGCTATTATCTGGTTAGGAGTATAATCCATTTTTTCATCATCGCTGTTTAAAGAGTCTATTACTGTTATATATCTAGTTTTTGGAGCATCTATAGGAACTGGAGTTTCGGCTACGTTAACGACAGCTAATTCTGCTGGCATTTCTGAGGTTCTAGTGCCATCATCCTGTCTCCATATCGGATAACTCCATGTATAACCACCATTAGAAGTTATTGTTAGATTGTTTGTCCATGTATCATAGCCTGCAAACATGGAACCCCTGTCTTCTTCAGAACCAATTGAATCTGTTGCCTGAGGATATCTTTTGACTGTTTTATATACTTTTTGTTTAATTGTTGCTATTTTGTAATCTTTTTCAGTTTGTTGTCCATCAGGTACATCTATAACACCGTCATTCTGGGTTTCTCCACCGACTATGGTTGTTACATCTCTTTTCCAGCCACTATATGTTATTTCTAGTTCATCACTGCCAACAGTAGCGCTATTAGTACTGGGGTCTGCATATACATTTATATCTTCCATTGATTTGTCTGAAGGACTTTCTTCTGTTTTTAAAGCATATAAATATCCTTCACCGTCAATTGCTATAGCGTCAACTTTGCCGCTGAGATCTCCTAACTCTGTGGATTCTGTTTGGCCATCATTATTCATGTAGTCTATTTTTACTACTTTACCAGGGGTTTCATCATTTCCTCTGTAATACTCATAGGCTATCCCACCTTTACCCCACCAGGAGTCTTGAACAACAAAATAATCTGCTGCTGAACCGTAAATATAATCTAAATCACTTTCGAATTTTGAAGAAATACCTATAGTTTTTATTTCTGCAGGAGTAATGTTATGTTTTTCTAAGTAAGCTTTGTTTGTTATCTCTGTTCCTTGAAAAGATGTTCCTTCTTTATCACTTGATAAATTTATGGTTTTTGTTGTTCCGTTGGTTTTTACTACTCTTAGAGAAGCACTAGTCTGATCGCTAGTATCTGAGCTTCTATATACTCCCAATGGATTAAATCCATAACGGTTACCTGTTGTGGAAGTAACTACAGTAACGTTAGAAAGAGCGGTTTCTACATCACCGCCTTGAATTTCACCACCATCTATACAGTTATCACCGCAAAGTTTTCCGTAAGCTTCTCTAACTCTTACGTCAACAGTTTTAAGAACATTTGCTTGCGTTTGCCTCATTGTTTGATTTGTAGGAATGCTAGTTGATGAAGTGGTATCATTTCCTGTATACAAATTTAAGGAATTATCTCTTTTTTGGTAAAATCTTTTAACTATACAGGCAAACATAGTAGCTTTGGCATGTTTGTTGTCTCCTGTAAAATATCCAGCACCATTTGTATCTGTGAATATATATCTGTCTCTGCCGTTTGTTCCATCCATTGCTAGCCCTTGTATGGCTGGTTCATTCTTGGTTCCGTAGAGATAGTAAGAAAGAGCGCCGAATTGTGAAGGAAGAATGATTTTTCTTTCATCTGTTGGGTGTTTTATTGCGGCACCAGTAGAAATACCACCAGTAGTATATGTTCCATCCCATATAGGAGTTCCTCTTAGACCGCTGGAACCGTTTAAAAACTTAACGCCGACTGGTCCGTTAAATCGACATACATATTTATAAGTATTGCCATTTAGGGTTACATTTTTATACCAGAAAACATATAGAGAAGAATCATTTGCTGGAAAATTTGAACCATAAGGTCCATGAGGACAACCAGATCGAATATAGTCTGTTGCTTCTTCATTTGGTTTTGCTGCAGATACATATATGGATGAATCATCATCAAACTTTATTCCTGTTGGTAACCATCCTGTTTCTGCTTCATAAAATCTATCACCTTCTATGGCGGATAGCAAAAAGACATTATTTTCTTGATTTGCAGCCAAACCACTGACTTTACCTTGGATTGTATTTATCTTGAAAATAGGTGTTTTTGTGTCAGTGCCTTTAACGGCATAACTAGCTCGAACACTACCGTCATAATTGTTGTATCGGTAAACACCAGGATGAGCAAAATCTGATGAAAGAAGAACGTAAGAAACTCCGTTTATACCAAAAACAGGGTTTTCTGCTAAGCATTCTGTTGCATTAATCCCTAAAAGCATTAATGCTGATAACATAATGTTGATAATTTTTCTCTTTTTATTTCCTGACATTCCACTTCCTCCTATCTGTCATGAGGTGTTTTTAGACTTAGTTTTCTTCGTTGTTAACTATTTTAGAAAAATACTCAATTATGAAGTCACGCTGTTCTTTTCCGACTTTATGTTTTTGATATATATAATCAATAACAGCCGGAGTCATATTTAGACCTCCCATCATTACAAAAGAAGTCATTCTTCGGTCATTACAATTCAAAAAGGTCGAATTCTTTTCTCCTAACCATGAAGAAAATGCTGCACCCATTATTTTTTTCCCATCTCTATCTTGAACTGTTTGTTCAAAATTATCTAAGAAATCTCCCATTGGGTTAGAAGCAGTCATACGTCCTTCTATGAAACATATTTCTGCAGAACTATTAAATACAAATGAGACATTGTAATGTTTTGCTACAGCACCCATAGCATCATAAACATCATCTAACATTAATGAAAAGAGCTGACTGGTTTCACCTTGAGTTGATAGACCAGTATATAGAGAGTTGTTTTTAAAGGATTCTATTTTCTGTTTAGCATAAAAAATCTTTTTGCGAAGTTCATCTGCTTCGTTATTATGCTTATTGTCTATTTTCGTCCTTTTTTCATTATACTTATTTTTTTCCTGAACCGACATACTTTTTAACTTTTCTTCAGAAATCATGATTTTTTTCAGTTCAGCATAATAATTATTATTAAGTTCATTTCTTTGTGCTTCTAATTCTTTAACATTTTCTTCAAGCTTATTTAATTCTGCTTTAAAATTCGTTTTGTTTTCTTCCATCCTCTTTTCAGGATTAACACCTTTGAGAGCTTCTAATTTAAACCTTTTAGAAACTGGATCAAAATAACGCATAGTGGGGTGAAGCAACATCGCATCAGCGACATTGACATAACCAAATTGGTTCTGTTGTGTTTGCCCATAAAGATTATTACAGAATAGCAATAAAGTAATTATGTTTAAAATTATAAAACTAGCACGGTTTTTCATCTATTTCTCCTATTATTTTAATGCCATGATTTCAACATTTGGAGTTCCAACAGCAACTTCACTTCGGCTGGTTGAACTTCTAGGCATTACGCAGTTAATTGTAATCTGAATTGGCTGAGGATCTGTTTCGCTGCCTCTGTTTTCATCTTTCCTTTCACATTTTATAGATTCTACATTTCTAACCAAGGTTGTTTTATAAATTCCTTTTGCCGAACCAGGTATTGTTTTGGTGAATGAATCAGTGAAAGAATCTTTTGATTCAGTGTCTTGATATTTAGAATAAGTTAAATCACCGTTTTTAGCTAGAGAAAAAATGTGGTAAATCATTTCAGCATCATGATTTTCGTTTGAAGAATAACCTGTTTTTGCTGGAGTAGATTCTGTGGTGATTAAGAATATTTTCCCAAAATTTGAATTGCTGGTTAGGTCAGGGCAGTCTTTTGACTCAAGTTTTCCATTATAGTATTGAACTTTGAAACAGTCACTTTTGTTTTCTATAATCTTTTGTGGAAATGTTAATAAAGATGGATATGAACTTTTGCGTATAGATGTGTTTATTTGTCTGGCACAACTTTTCAATTGATTTGTTATAGTTTGTAGCCACATGGTTGAATTGCCCATTTTACTGCCGCTTGAGTAAAGACTGAATAATCCACCGAAAAATAGAGTCAATACTGCAAACGCTATTATTACTTCAACTAATGTAAAACCTTTGTTTTTCATATTATTCTCTGCTTATTCTTATTGTTTTTTTTATTTCGTAGTTGTAGTCTTCGTCTCTTGCCGTAGTAATTTCTGATTTGATTTTAAATTCAACTATTACGTTATTATCTACTTTATTGTTATTGTTTTCTTCTATTTCAGAAGCTGCTATTCCAAGGTCTGATATAAAATATTGAGCTGATTTAAAAGGCTCTTTCATTTGGCTTTTTATATCCATAGATTTATTTGGACCTAAATCTAGAAATGCATTGGTTTTTTGGCCGTTTTCTTCATTTGGGTTTAAGATAGAATCTGAAGTAATATCACTTTCAAAAGCTTTTATCCATTTTTGAGAGTTACTTTTACTACTCATATCTGTAAAAACGGTCCCTACTATTGGGGAAAAATCTCCGTTTTTATATAGGTATATAGGTCCTGGATTATATGGCTTAATAGCACTTTCAGGGGAAGTTATATTGGTTATTAGTGAAAAATCAAATAGAGGATTTCTGCCTTGGGACATACAAATAGCATCATAAAGCTCTCTGTGCAAATATTTTATTTTTATCATAGCATGTTCAACTCCAGCTCTGGCAATAAAATATGATTGAAGCTGAACAAAACTTGTTTGTATTTGTCTGTTATGTTGTCTTGCACCTCTTATTAGAAATGATGAAACTATACCCATTATGGCTGCAAATACTAACACAACGGGAATAGCCATACCTTGTTTTTTCATACCTGCTCCATTATTTTCCATCTGAATCAAGATTGGCTTTTAAAGTATAAAGCTCTAAACTTCTGTCATGTCCGTCTATACTTGTCCAATTCATTTTGAAAAGAATCTTTTTTAGAATGTAATGCTCCGATGTTGACTCATTTATACGAGCTCCTAATTCAAAAGCATTTTTTGTTAAGGTTGCAACATCATATTCATAAGGGTCTTTGGCATTTGGAGACATATATGGATTGCCACTGCTATATGTATACCATTTATCTGAATCTTCTGGGCTTTCTCCCTCATATTTCGGTCTTGGTAGATAAGAAAACAATAATTCATTAGAAACATCGTGGGTCTCATTCTTGCTTGCCGCTATAGGATAAGCATAAATGACAATGTTATACTTTGTGCCGCGTTCATCGAATACCTCACCCTTTGCTTCATCATCTGAAGCTCCAATCATACTAAGGAAAGAATCAGGGTTGTAGGTTTTGTATTCCTTTATTTTTGCAATATTATTACTATCATTGGTTATGATAGAATTGAAAGGCACGTCATCAAGTAGGGTGTCTAGAATGTTTCTTGCGGTAGTTTGTGCGAAAACATATGAATTAGCAACATCTGTGTCTTTCGTAGAAGTACCGATTACTGCAATAATTGGAATGAAAGCAAAAGCCAAAATCAGCAAGGCTATCATGATTTCCATCAAAGTGACGCCTTTTTTGGCTTTGATATAATTATTACATATTTTGTTTATATATTTATACATCTTAATTATTATACGCGAAAAAGGGTACCGTTGCAAGACAATTAGCCTGTGTATTTTACATATACTAAATGCTATTGTGTGTGATTGTTTTGTGAATGTCTGATAGCAAATAGTTTTTATTGTTTTATTGAATTTTCATTATTTATTTTGTTATAGTTAAAAATGAGTAAATGTTATCTATTATTAAGGAGTAACTATGAATAAAATTAGTGGGTTTGTATTCCTTTTGGCTAGTATGAGCTTATTAGAATCAGTAGCATTGGCAGATAACTACACAATAACAGGCAAAATTAAAGAATATCGTTCTTTGAAACCTATCTCTAATGCTAAAGTTTCTTTTGTATATGATGGTGGCGGAGAAATATCTGTTACTTCTGATGAAAAAGGTAATTATACTATTAAACCAGAATTAAATAAGGCTGGTAACCTTGTGGTAAACGCAGAAAACTATAGAGAATATAAAACTAGCTATAGCGCCGTTTCCTATAATAGAGACTATAGGATTAATAATATAGATTTAGAATTTGATTACTTTACAATAAATGGACATGTTTTCGACTATGTTACCTTAGATCCTATTAAAGATGCAGAAGTTACTCTCGTTTTTGAATATGGTGAAGGTCAGTCTGCTACTGTAAAAACAGATGAAGCAGGAAGATATTCTCTTCGTTGCGCTTTAGGTAAAAATGGTACGTTGCAGATAATAAAAGATGGATATATTGATAACAAAAACAAAATTAGTGCTCAGGGAGCTGGTGCGGTTCTGAATAATTATAATTACGAAATGAGACCCAAGGTTGAAACCTGGACTATAAACGGAAAGGTTATCGAAAACAAAACCTGGTTCCCTATAGCTGGAGCAGAAGTCGGATTTACTTATAATGACGGTGGACAAGTAGCTTCTGTAACTACAGACGCTCTTGGCAATTTCCAGATTAAGCCATTAATAAATAAGAATGGTAGTCTTGTTATTAAAGCAAAAGATTTCAAACCTTATATAACTTCTTTTAGTGGTCGCGGTAGTGGAAGAGAAATATATAAAGACAATTATAAGATGTCCCATAATTATTGGACCCTCTGTGGCACTTTAGTTGATTATAAAACAAATGACCCTGCGGCAGGTGTTAGTGTTCAATGTATTTACGATAAAGCATCAGAAAAAATTGAAGCTGTTAAAACAGATGAAAAAGGTTTCTACACTTTAAAAATTGATGCAGATAAATCTGGTACACTAGAATTTAGTGGTGATGAATGGGTTACTAGAAAAGAAAATTTTAGTGGTCGTGGTAGTGATGATTACGCAATTTGGAATTATGAAATAAATAAAAAAGACGAAACTTTTGTTATCAAGGGAAGAGTTACAGAACGTTTTGATAGAAATTATATAGAAGGTGCAAAAGTTTCTTTTGTTTATGATAAAGGTGGAGAAGTATCTGCAACAACAGATAAACTTGGTTATTATTCTCTTTGCCCATTAATTAATAATGCCGGTAAAATTACTATTACAAAAGATAATTATTTACCTTTCATTGGCGATTCTATAGCTAGAGACAATGCTAGAACCGTTGAAAACTGGGATTATAATCTTGCACATAATTATTGGACTCTTACAGGAAAAATAGTAGATTACAAAACTGGTGACGGTATAAAAGACGCAACCCTTTCTTTCTTCTATGAAGATGGAAGTAAAATTGATTGTACTACAGATGAAAACGGAAATTATAAAATAACTCCAGAAAACGATAAAAGAGGAAAAATCGTTATTTCTGCAGAAGGTTATATTACAAGAAAAGAAGGTGAAACATCTAGAAGTGCAGATGGTTTTGAAGTCTGGAATTACGATATAAAGAAAGAAAAAGAAACCTATACTATAGTTGGCAGGGTTTTCAGCGATAAAGATAAAAAGCCTTTAGCCGGAGCTGTAGTGGAATATACCGCAAAAGATGGAACTAAAGTTTCTGCTACTACTGATGAAAATGGTGATTATGTTATTGATGCTCCTTTAAACCAAGAAGGTAGCTTTAAGGTAATAGCACAAGGGTTTAAAGATGGTTCTAATTCAATAGGTAGTAGGCTAGATAGCCGCTGCCGAGAAATATATGATTTCACTTTGTATAAATAAGAAAGAGATGAGAGAATTGTTTAGTTGGTAACCTTACGAATCATTGCTAATTATCGTTAGTTTAGTTTCTAAGCAATCCTCTTATCTTTAACCTCTTTACGATTTCTTTATTTGTGGCTACTATATCTAATTTTGTGCTATTTTTTTGTTTGTTGTTCCCGAATAAAAACTTTTTCGTAAATAAACTTGTAATTGAAATAAAAACACAGGTTTGAATATTTGAGGTAAAATAGAATCTATTTTTATAGACAGTTAACTTGCATGGATTCGAGAATTAAGTATTGTTTATAGGTGTTGTTTTGTGTTATACGATTTTAATTATATTTTGGGAAGTATTTTTGGTAATTTGATTGCAACACAAAGACAAAAAGGTTAAAAAATAAGGAGTGTTTATGATTCCTCGAAATAATTCAACTACTTTAAATTTAAAAGCAAACACAAACAATCAAAGTCGAGAT
>JAEEGF010990675.1_pt1 | contig 10516 bp, 6 predicted proteins | sample 9134171 | NCBI WGS metagenome assembly JAEEGF01 (sample SAMN16246542, study PRJNA631951) | gut metagenome | biome: gut microbiome; feature: rumen; material: AP-attached | host: Bos | place: Iran: Karaj | collected 2018-10 | reverse complement strand
AACGTGGGTCTAAAAGACGAGACTACGGAAGCCATCGCGCAAGACGAAAGCATTGCTTGGGCGGTGTGGGACTCCTACCGCCGTTTCTTGCAGAGCTGGGGCATGGCCAAAGGCATCGAACGTGATGTCTTTGACGACGAAATCAACGCTTTCAAGCAAAAAAGCAATGTGAAAATGAAGGCCGACTTCAGTATCGGGCAGATGCGAGAGGTGGCGCAATCCTACAAACGTATCCTCGCCGACCACGGGGTGGCTTTTGAACAAGACTCGTTCAAGCAACTGATAGAGTGCGTGAATATGGTCATCGAATCATGGAATTCGGAGCGTGCGTTGGCTTATCGGAGACATTTGGGCATTTCTGAGAATTGGGGTACGGCCGTGATTGTGCAGCAGATGATTTTCGGAAACCGTAGCGAGACCTCGGGGTCGGGTGTGGTGTTCACGCAAAACCCGCACCGCGAGCGTCCAGGCGTGCATCTTTACGGTGACTTCACCATGCGCAGCCAAGGCGAAGACATCGTGGGAGGATTGGTCAAGCCTTTGCCGATTGGCGAAACCCAACGCAAAACCGCTGGACTCGAAGGCCCTTCGATGCAGACCATGTTGCCCGATATCTACAAGAAGATCTATTCCATCGCCGTTGAACTCACCGAGAATCTCGGCTACAGCCCGCAGGAAATGGAATTCACTTTCGAGTCCGACAAGCCTGAGGACTTCCACATTCTGCAAATCCGCGACCAAGACCTCAAGACGGAAGAGGAAAAGATTGCCTTTGTGCAGTCGCCCGACGAGATGACACAATTGGGGCACGGCATGGGTATCGGAGGCGGTGCCATGAACGGGTTGGCAGCTTTCAATGCAGACCAAATCAAGGCTTTGCGCGAACAACATCCTGATAGTCATGTTATTTTGGTACGCCCCGACACTGTTCCTCAGGACATCGGCATGATCTTCGATTGCGATGGACTCCTCACCGCGCGCGGCGGTGCCACGTCACATGCGGCAGTCACGGCGGTGCGTCTTGGCAAGGTCTGTGTGGTTAGTTGCGACGGCCTCGAAGTCGATGTCAATGATGAATTCGGCCAACTGAACGGACATCCGCTCCGTATGGGTGAAAAAATCGCCATTGACGGCAATCTCGGCATCGTCTACTTAGGTCATTATCAGACAGAAAAGATGATGGTAGGAAAAGGGTACAATTATTAGTTGAAAGTTAGGAGTTGAAAGTTAGGAGTTGAAAGTTAAGAGTCGAAAGCTGTAAACTGTAGGCTATCACACCGTGGCAGCCGCAAGGATAACGACAAGTCTGCGATATTATAATATGACAAATTTACAATTTATCGTACGATGGTAATTGACCCTTGCAAACGCAAATGTTCCTCGCCCGTCTCACCCATGTAGGTGATTTCGCAAACATAGAAATACGTGCCTGACGGACAATCCATTTTCGTGTTTTTGTTCTTGCCGTCCCATTGGATAAGTGGGTCGTCGGAGTCCCAAAGGACGTTGCCCCAACGGTTGAAAACAACCGTTTTCGCACTGATAACAAGGGAGACACCTGAAATCTTCGGCTCAAAAACATCATTGAAACCGTCACCGTTGGGTGTGAAAACATTAGGCAACTCGTATGAGAATTCCTCAGCAGGCTCTTCACTTCCGATTCGCACTGATTTGATGGCGGAATAGTTCACCAAAGGCTGCATAATGCCTTCCAAAGTATAATGCCCAAAAGTACGGACACAATAACGGTAGGTCGCATCGTTTTCCACGTCTGTGTCGGTGAATTCAAAACCAGTCACTGAGGCGATTCCAACAAAATGATTGCCAACTTCTTTGAAGACCTGTGTACTGTCGATGAGCCACGGTACAACTTCCGTCCATGAAAGATGGGCTTCATTGTTGACTCCGTTTGCCGAAAGCATCACTGCTGAGGCTGTCGCGCTCTCCCCTATCGGTTGCTGGTTGGCGTCACTCATCTGCACTTTGTATAATAAGGAAGTCGCTGTCCCCAAGTCGAGGTTGGTGTCCAAAAAACTCGTGTCGGCACCTTCGTAAGCAATGGAAGTTACACCATCAAGGATGCGTGTCAAGGTGTATTTGAATGGCGCAATATATTGTCCATCAATCTCTTGTGGTTTTGTCCAACAGGTAATGACGTGACCTGAAACAAGGTCAATGCTGTCATTGCTGACATGGGTCATCAGCGGACTGTCATTGCTGAGCGTCACACAAGCCGCATCGCTGACGATGCCCTTGGCACCATCACGAAATTGTGCCACAACGCGATACTCATAGGCCATGCCTTGTGCAAGATCGTGATCGGTGTAAGAAATCGCTGCGGCATCGTTCAAGGTGGCTATCAGTTGATAGCCCTCGCGGATACCCGTTTCGCAAGCATCGGGTTCATAGCCGTCGCAACCCGCCCTGCGATATACCAACAACGCCGTCGCATTCGGACAAGCATACGCCGCCCACGAAAGTGCCACATCATGACCCTGCATCTCAGCAATTAAATTCTGTACTTTTGGTCCCACCACATTGATTGTGATGGTTTTAATGTTAGTCAAGCTCACGGGCAAGTCGTCGTCCTTGGCGTGAATCACTACCTGATATGGCGTATTGCGCACATGGCTGCAGGTCGTGTTCCAAATGAACTCAAACTCTGGGCTCAGTCCGAACACCGTACCAGGATTCATGATAGCAGGACTTTGCACCAACTCGAACGGTGCGCCCGAAGCGGTTAGGGTCACGTTATTGTACGGATCAGGGTCGGAGCTGCTGACCACAAAGGAAAGCTGCTCGCCGGCAACAACGCAATACTCGTCCTCGCAAAAGATTTCAGGCAGATTGTTGTTGCATGCCGAAATCAGGATTTGCATGTCGCGAATGACGGAGCCTATTTTAACGCCGTAGCGCCATTCCTCAACGATAAACGCCACATTGTACTCGCCTTGCAACACGGGATTTTCCCAGCGCAGCTCACCTGTAACCGCATCGATTTCAAAGGATTGGGAAGCCTGAGGATAGGTGTAACCTGGAATGTCCATGCCGTCCATGCCTTTGCAGTTGACCAAGCGGAAACTCAAGCTATCACCATCGGGGTCGTAAGCCGAAGGATTGTGCAGATACAATTTACCCACGCAACCCTTGTCGATGGGTGCATTCAGCAGTTGTACCGAATTATTGTTGCCCAAAAACGGATTGATGACCAGTTCCGTCTCAATATACATCGGCACCATCACCGAATTGGGCACATTTACCACGCCGTAGTTGCGGTTGGCATCCTCCATGCTAATGACGTATGTTCCAGCAGAAGAATAATTGTGTACAGCTTTATAAGTGTTTACGACGCAATCATCGCCCAAATCATGCCAAGCGGTTCGCGGGATATACTCCTCGGAGCCATCGCCCCAACTGATAAGCAACGAATCACGTTGTTCCCAAGCTGCATTGGGCACATTATAAGTAGTTAGCGTAAACTCGTAAGCGTTACCATTGAGCCTTTTGTATGTGATTTCGGCTGCACGCTGGTGGGTCGCCTTGGCTGAAAAGGTAAAACAGAACAATAACACACATATCATCCCGAGGATTTTGAAGGCATAGATACACTTCGCCTTATCAGGCTCGGTATGACCTGCCTTAAAAATCTGAAAATCTATGGGCGTAATTATTCTCATATCTTCAATTGAAACTGCAAATGTAGTAATTTTTCGAACACGACACAAAAAAGCATCCGCCAACACAATGACGGATGCTTTTTCTCTCAGGATGGGCTGAAAAATCACTTGTTCTTCAGCAGGTCGCGGATTTCGGCGAGGAGTTCTTCCTGCGTCGGGCCAGCGGGAGCGGCAGGTGCAGGTTCTTCCTTCTTCTTCAGCGAGTTGAGGCCTTTCACCACCATGAAGATGCAGAAGGCGATAATGATGAAGTCGAAGATGACTTGGAGGAAGTTACCCCACGTGAGGGCCAATTCTGGCTTCACGACGGTCTCGCCGTCCATAATTGCTTCGCGGATAACCCATTTCCACTCGGTGAAAGTGAGACCGCCAGTAACTGCGCCAATCAGCGGCATGATGATGTCAGACACCAATGAAGTGACGATTTTGCCAAAAGCGCCGCCAATGACGACACCGATGGCCATGTCCATCACATTGCCTTTAACGGCAAAATCCTTGAATTCCTTGAATAATCCCATAGTAATTGATTTTTAATGGTTGAACTTTAATGTGGTTGATGTCGCAAAATTAGGAAGAAAACGATTCGCTCCAAGAAAAAAACTCAAAAACTTCATTCAACACGGACGAAATCAAAACTCCGAAGTGAAATGGAACTCAATATCGGGATATTTCTCCATCGCTATCTGCAAAGCGTAGGGTGACTCGGCCAAAAACACGTCGCGGCCATCCTTGTCTTCAGCGAGGTTCAAGGCTTTACGCATCTTGAAATCAGACAATTGCGCTTCGTTAGTACTGGTAATCCAAGCAGTCTTGTAGAGCGAAATCGGCTCGTAGCGGCAGGAAGCGTTGTACTCGTGCAGCAGGCGGTATTGAATGACCTCAAACTGTAACTCGCCCACCGTGCCGATGATTTTTCGGCCTGTCATTTTGCCCGTAAAGAGCTGAGCCACACCTTCATCCGTCAGTTGTTCCAAACCTTTGGCCAACTGCTTCGACTTCATCGGATCTGCATTTTCAACATACCGGAACTGCTCAGGCGAAAAGCTCGGTATGCCCTTATAATTTAGGATTTCGCCCTCGGTCAAGGTGTCGCCGATTTTGAAGTTGCCGGCATCGTAAAGGCCTACAATATCACCCGGATAAGCCTCGTCCAAAACGGATTTTTTCTGTGCCATGAAAGCGGTCGGATTCGAAAACTTCAGCTCGCGGCGCTGGCGCACGTGGAAGTAATTCTTGTTGCGCTCAAAACGACCCGAAACCACGCGCACAAAGGCGATGCGGTCGCGGTGGTTGGGGTCCATGTTAGCGTGAATCTTGAAGACGAAGCCCGTAAACTTCTCCTCGGTCGGTTCAATGCGGCGTTCCACCGTGTCGCGGCCAATCGGCGTGGGTGCTATCTCAATAAAGCAGTCCAGCAACTCCTTCACGCCGAAGTTGTTCAGAGCCGAACCAAAAAACACGGGACAGACGTCACCCTTCAGATAAGCCTCTCGGGAAAACGTGTCGTAGACGCCTTGTACCAGTTCCGTTTCGTTGCGCAAGGTCTCGGCATCCTCGCCAAGCATTTTGTCCAATTCGGGATTGCTAAGGTTATCAAAGGCAATGCCTTCCGTAATATGCTGTTTGTCAGAGTTAAAAAGATAAAGACTCTTATCATAGATGCTGTAAACGCCCTTGAATTTCGGTCCCATGTTGATAGGCCAACTCAGCGGCGTGAGTTTCAAGACCAACTTTTGCTCGATTTCGTCCAACAGCTCAAATGGGTCCTTACCAGGGCGATCCATCTTATTGATAAACACAATAATAGGCGTGTTGCGCATCCGACACACCTCAACCAACTTCTCCGTCTGCGACTCGACGCCCTTGGCCGCATCAATGACCACGATGACGCTATCCACAGCCGTCAAGGTGCGGAAAGTGTCTTCGGCAAAGTCCTTGTGGCCAGGCGTATCCAAGATATTGATTTTGATGTTTTTATAGTCAAATCCCATGACAGAAGTAGCCACCGAAATACCACGTTGCCGCTCAATTTCCATCCAGTCGGAAGTGGCGGTCTTGCGGATTTTGTTCGACTTCACGGCACCAGCTACCTGAATGGCTCCGCCGTAAAGCAGCAATTTCTCGGTCAAAGTGGTCTTACCCGCATCGGGGTGGCTGACGATGGCGAACGTCCTGCGCCTGTTGATTTCATCCAAAAAAGCCATATCGAAAGCGTTTTGCGAAAAAGTCTGCAAAAATAGGAATAAAAGTCACGCCAATCCGTTATTTTTCATACTTTTGCCCAAAATCCACGCTTCGCCATGTTCAAAAGCGTCAAAAACAAGTTTTTCAGGGGGGTATTGAGTGCCTTGGTCATCCTTTTAGGGCTATGCCTCGGCTTCTTTCTCCTCGTCTACCTCACCGTTCCCGCCTATAAATTCAAGGAACCCAGACCTTTCAGCGGCGAATACCTCTACAATCCATATCAGGACATGAACCCTGACCAATGGAAAAAATACCATTTCCATTGCCATTCGCACAAATATTTCGGCCTGACCAACGGCAGAAAAAGCAAGGAAACGGCCATCGACAGCGTTTATCAAGCCTTGGGCTACGACCATTACGGCATCTCCGACTACATGCACATCAACCCGCATGGGGCTGAAAAGGAAGGCTTTATCCCTGGTTATGAGCATGGTTACGGCTTCATCCGCAAAACGCACCAAATCTGCATCGGGGCGGAAAAAGTGTGGCGCATCGACTACCCCTTTATGCAGAATCTCAACATGAAGCAACACACTATCAATAAGTTGGGAGAACAAAGCCGCTTTGTCATGCCTGCTCATGCCTCTTTTACGAAGGGCTACAAGGTGAGCGACATGAAATGGCTGAGCAACTATCGTCTCTTGGAAATCATGAATCCTTATGGCAACGCGCTGGAACACTGGGACATGGCTCTTTCCAACGGGCATCGTGTGTACGGCCTCGGCGACGACGACACCCACGACATCACCAACATCCGCGAGGTGTGCCACAACATGACCATGGTCAACACACCCGACTTGGTGCCGGAACATGTTTACGAGGCCTTGGAGATAGGCAACAGCTACACCGTCGAGTTCGTCAATTTCTTCTGTTTCCCGATGAGCCTTGAAGAGAAAATCCACGAGGTCAGAGACCTCGCTTATCTCACTAAGGCACAATTGGTTAGTGACACCTTATTCATCGAGACTTCGGCTGAGCGGATGCGCGAAGTCAGCTTCATCGGCCAGAACGGAAAGGTGCTGAAGACGCAGGAGGACGTACATACCGCATTTTACGTCATCCAGCCCGAAGACAGCTACGTCAGGACACAAATCGACCTGAACCTGCGCGATGTACTTTACCTGAATCCCGTCACACGACACCCTTCCCCGACTGTGGTGGACCGCCGCTTGGATGAAGTTAATTGGGCGCAAACCGTGCTCTATTGGGTGGTGTACGCAGTGGCAGTTTTGGCCTTCATTTGGTATCTTATCAAGAAAGCGAAAGATGCGAATTAAAGAACAGAATATCAACAAGATACTGATTTGGCTTTTGGTCATTAGTGCTGTCGTAAGAGGCATTTTGGCGGCCTGGATGGAATTCGGCAACGACGAAGTTTATTACTGGACTTACGCCCTCTATCCCGACTGGAGTCACTTCGACCATCCACCAATGGTGGGCTGGGTAATTCAGCTTTTCAGCCTTAACTTGTTATTTGACAGCGAGTTTTTCATCCGTTTGGCCTCGGTCGTCTTCATGACTGCCGACACCTATATCATATACCGCATCGCGAAGGAAATCAAGGATACGAAAGCGGGAATGTATGCAGCGTTACTTTACACCGCCTCGGTCTATGCCTTTGTCATCACGGGCGTTTTCATCCTGCCCGACACGCCGCTGATGCTGTTTTGGCTGCTGGCGGTTTGGTCAGCAGTTAGGTCCCTGAGCCTGTCGAAGGGCCGGTTCATACTATTCTTCGGACTGTTCGCAGGCCTCGCCATGCTTTCCAAATATTCAGGCGTTTTCCTATGGGTCGGAATGATGCTATACATACTGGTTTTCAATAGAAAACAACTGAAGAATCCTTATTTGTATCTCTCGCTGTTGATTTCAGCCATTTGCTGCTTTCCCATCCTTTATTGGAACATACAAAACGGTTTCATCAGTTTCCATTTCCATGGCGAGCGCGTGGGAGGCAGCAGCATCAATTTTGACACCTTTGGAACAGAGTTGGCTGGGGAGTTCCTTTATAACAACCCGGTGATTTTCATTTCAGCCTTCATTGCCATTTTCGCGGCACTCAAAAAGAAAATCGGTATGGAGAAATCCGTGCAACGCCTCATTTTGTGCATTGCCTTGCCCATGATTGTGGTGTTTTGGGTCTTCTCCCTCATGCGCTCCACCCTTCCCCATTGGAACGCCCCCGCTTACGTCTTACTCATCCTGTTATCTGCTGTCTATCTGAGAGATAAGCATACCAATTCTGAAAAGTTGCCCAAATCCATCACTGCGGCATTGGCCGTGCTTGCGGTCACATTGGTCGTTGGCGTGGCCGAAATCAAGACGGGATTCATACCTTTGGACAAGCACAACGAGCCAGAGATGGTGGGCCGCGACGACTTCACCGTGGACATGTACGGTTGGCGACAACTTGGTGAGAAATTCGCTGATTTCAGAAAACAGAAAATCACCGAAGGCATTATGAAAGAGGAAGACGGCATAGTGGCCAACCAATGGTTCCCCTTGGCCAACCTCGACTATTATGTCGCCCGACCGCTAGGCATGCGCGTCATGGGTTTGGGCTGGCCGGAACAGCTACACAAATACCTATGGATCAATGATGAACACGGAGGTTTCCATTTAGGTGAAAACTACTGGTTCCTCTCCGACAGCCGCTATCCGAAAGATCCGAAGGAGACTTACCAATGGTTTTTCAAAGAGATTGAATTGGTCGGCGTGATTAAAATTGAGCGATGTGGCAAACCTGCCAAGAACTTTTTCGTCTACACCTGTAAGGACTTGATGGACCAGCCGCCCACCCTACAGGATTTCAAGGCTACTTCTTCCGACGAAACAGCGTCAACGTCCCATCCGTAGCCACCATTTCGTATTCATCACGGTAATAAAACAGAGACTTACCGCCCCGCGTCATTTCGAGGTATTCGTCCGGGATAAGCACATAGTCTGCGCGAACATGAGGCGCTACAGCATAGTAATCGTAAATCTCTGGACGCAAGGCGAGATGCGGGACAAACATACGGCCAGCGCACACCGAGGCATCGTCAGGAATCATCTCCATCAGTTGACGGGCATAATCAATGTCAAAATCCTTTTGCTGGTAATGGCGTCCCTGATAGATACATAGTTGGTCAACCATGATATAGGACTTGGGGACGCCAATGGTATAAAATGTCGTCAAAATGGTGGAAAGCAGCAAGGCACAAGCCAATACTAACCGAGGCCACTGCTTTTTTATCTTGATAATCACCAAAAATGATGAGATGACCAATACGGGCATGAACTCCACTGAATATTGCAGTGAGACGCCCCAGAACATACGGTCGGAGGCTAGCATCTTCTGTCCAATGAGCGGCAAAAGCATAAAGAGATAGTTGGGCTTCAATAGCGTAAGGATCATCCCAGTCGCCAAGGCACAGATGTAAAACTCCGCCTTTATGCCGTCATAATGAGGTTTTCCCAATGTATTGGTGAACAATATCTTAATTGCTTCCCACGGATGGGAGAGCAGGTATTTTGCAATCTCACCATAGGTATTGCCGAGGTAGGAATAACGGGCAAAACCGCCTCCCGAGCCTCCCAACTTGGGCATCACCACCATGTTGATCAAGATGAAATAGGCGATGGAAAACAAGGCATATGCTGCCAGATGCCATAATGTCTTGCGATCTTTGCGATAGTCCCACATCAATCCAATCGAGATAAAAAACAGCCAAAGCGACATGTTCTCTTTACCGATGACAAACAGCACAACAAACAAGGAAGCCAATGCAAACCTTTGTTTTTTAAGGTAATAAAGAAACCACGGCAGTAGCATGGCCGTCAGCACATTGGAGTGATAGTCATAACCCAAGGCCTGAATGATGCCAAAAGAGAAGAAGAATATTGATGTGGCAAGGATGGGCATCCAGCGGTCATCAGTATAAAGGCCGATAAGCTTGTAGATACCCCAGCCACCGAGCAGAATCCCAATAATTTGCACAATAAGCAAAGTATAGGTGCCAAACACATACACCAAAGGCGACAATAACATCAAGTACAAATCGAAGTGGTCGCTGAGAATGCTCTGCCGTGCATCTTTGAACATGCTGCAATCGTCGATGCGGAAGTGCGCATAGTCGTACATCGCATGGGTATAAAGTCCCAAATCAAGCGTGTAAGTCTTGAAAAGGTAATGGTTAACCAAGGAAATGAGGCAATACAACACCCCGGCGACGGTGAAAACCGCCGCCAAGGTGATGGTTTTTGGCCGTTTGCCTAGGGTCACCGTCTTCATGCCAGCCCAGCGATTATTCCGCTTGGAACAAAGTGATGATGTTCAGGATCACCTCCGAGGCCTTCATCATGCTCTCGAGCGGCACATACTCCAACTTGCCGTGGAAGTTGTGTCCGCCAGCGAAGATATTGGGACATGGCAGACCCATGAACGATAGGTTGGCGCCATCGGTGCCACCACGGATGGGCTGCACTTTCGGCTTGATGTTGGCCATCTCCATGGCCCTGATGGCTCTTTCGACGATGAAGAAATGTGGTTCCACCTCTTGGCGCATATTATAGTACTGGTGCTTCAGTTCCAGCTTCACCACATCGCCATATTT